>Ga0118677_10000481_pt1 | contig 87541 bp, 97 predicted proteins | sample AliMusrvi5mmetaG_FD_86154 | JGI IMG/M metagenome (GOLD analysis project Ga0118677, IMG submission 86154)
CCCAGCAACCGACCCAGTCATCGGAGCCGGATGACGACATCCCGTTTTAGCTCGAAAACGGCTTTCCATGTAGCGGAATACGGAACGTGTTTCGTAAACGTGGCCAGTGCGTCCGATGCCAGCATCGAAATTCTTTCAGAATTCCGCTACGTGGCGGAACACGGAACGTGTTTCGTAAACGCCGTTTTCAAGGGTAGGCCGCCAGCCGGCATTTTAGCGTGAGCCGGCCCGACCCGAAATCTCCCGACCCGGAGCTCGCAGACGCCGCCTTCGAGGTTTCGTTGAGGCCACCGCTTTTCGAGGAGTTCACGGGCCAGGAGAAAACCGTCGCGCGGCTCCGGCTCATGGTCGAGGCGGCCCGCCAACGGGGGGACACGCTCCAACACATCCTCCTCAGCGGCCCACCCGGTCTGGGAAAGACCACCCTCGCCTACATCATCGGCAACGCCATGGGTGCCGAGGTCCGCACGACCAGCGGACCGATGATCGAAAAAGCCGGCGATCTCGCCGGCCTCCTGACGAACATGAACAGGGGCGGGATTCTTTTCATCGACGAAATCCACCGCCTCCAGCCCGCCATCGAGGAGTACCTTTATCCCGCGATGGAGGATTTCAAACTCGATATCGTGATCGACCAGGGGCCGAGCGCGCGAAGCATGCGACTGAACCTCGCCCCGTTCACGTTGATCGGCGCGACGACGAGGGCCGGAATGATCAGCGAGCCGCTGCGCTCGCGTTTCGGCATGAATTGCCGTCTGGATTATTATCCTCCCGAGCAGTTGGCGGGAATTATTTCCCGGAGCGCGGGCCTCATCGGAACCGAGATCCGCGAGGGGGCAGCCCCGGAGATTGCCCGCCGGTCCCGAGGAACCCCCCGGATCGCCAACAACCTCCTGCGCTGGGTCCGGGACTTCGCCCAAGTCCGGGCGAATGGAAAAATCGACGCATCCGTCGCCGCGCAGGCTCTCGCGATGCTTGAAATCGACGAGGAGGGTTTTGACGAGATGGACAAGAGGATCCTCGAGGCGCTCATCGTGCTCTTCGACGGTGGCCCCGTCGGAGTCAACAGCCTGGCCGTCGCCCTCGGCGAGGAACCGGGCACCATCGAGGAAGTCCATGAGCCCTACCTCATCATGCAGGGGTTCCTCAAACGCACCCCCCAAGGCCGTGTCGCCATGCCCAAAGCCTACCGCAAACTCGGCCTCGACGCCCCGCAAAAACCCGCGCAACAGGATCTGCTTTAGGGGCACGCCGGCACGTCAGCCAGAACACGCTGGACTGGAGAGCCGGGAACTGCCAAGATTATCTCCCCATGAATGTTTCCCGGTTTGTCGGCATCTGTGTTTTTTTGTCGGTTTCCCTGCTGCACGCGCAACAACAGGATGTTGCTGCCCCGAACGCAGAATCCATCCTGAAGGAGATCGAGGGGCTGGAACAAAAACAGAAGCAGGGGAAAGTTACCGAGCGGAACACGATCATCAAACAGCTTCAAGGTGCCGCCGCGAGCGGGCCGGCGGCGGCCACGTTTTACGCCCAGGCGGTCGAAGCCGTGCAATTCAAAGGCAGAAAGGACAAGGTCGAGGCGTTTATCGCATGGAAAAAATCGCACGCGGACCTGCTGCGATCGAAGGAAATGCAGGCGGCCTTGCTCCTGCATTTGAAATATCTCCTGCTGTCACTCCAGCGGAAAGACCTGGAAAAGCCGGAAACCCAGCTCCCCGACGTGATGGCCTATGTGAACGAGCTGATTTCTTGCGACGACCTTTTTGCAAAACAAAACCCGCCCTCCGACGAAACGAGCGGCCTTCTGGACCGGCCGGTCGGCCAGTCGGTGATTGCACAGTGGCTGCCGCTCGGCGAGTGGCTGCCCGACGAAAAAATCTGGGAATCCCGCCCCGGGAATGTCCCGGGGATTTTGGAGAAAAATATCCGGTCGGTCATGCGGGTGAAAAAAGACCCCCAGATCATCCCCACATGGGACCTCGAGATAAAAGTCGAGTCCGGCCGGATTACTGCCGGGCGCTCCGAGCACAAGGCGGAGCAGTTCAACACCGTGACCTGCCCCCGGCTGCAATTCAAGCAGGCGCAGGACATGATCCTCATCGGGCAGCCGAACCGGGGGCTGGCCGCGATGATCGCGCTGGTGCGGACCAATCCTTGGCACCCGGATTTCGGCATTTGGGTGGCGCGGATCCGCGATCTGCTCAAGCCGGCTTCTGCGCAAACATCTCCGCCAGCAGCTCCGGATACCGCTCCGTGATGACGTGGCGCTTGAGCTTGTAGGTGCTCGTCAGCTCGTCGCCCACCTCGAACGACCCCGGAACGAAACGCCAGACCGCGATTCTTTCGAACACCTTGAACCCGGTCTCGGCGCTCACGAGCCTGCGGATTTCCTCATCCATGAGCCGGTGGGCATCTTCGCGCGGGAGGATGTCCGCAAGGCGGGCCACCTTCAGGCCGGCGGCACGAAACCCGTCCACGGCCGGCACAATCAGCGCGCCGAGGTTTTTCTGATCCTGCCCGACGACCATGCATTGCTCGATGAGCGGGGAGCCGACCAGCCGGGCTTCGATCGGGACCGGCTCCACGTTTTCCCCGCTCAGGAGGACGATCGTGTCTTTTGAGCGCCCGAGAATCTTCAGGCAGTTGTTGAAGGTGACCATCCCGATGTCGCCGGTGTTGAGCCACCCGTCCCGGAGGACGTGATCGGTCCCGGCCGGATCCTTGTAGTAGCCGCTCATGACCTGGGGCCCGCGCACATGGATCTCGCCGCGCAGCCCGCGCCCGTGCCCCCGCTTCCAGGCGTTCGGGTAAAGGATGTCGCCAGTGTGCAAATCCACGATCCGGACTTCCGTTCCCGGATACGGGTGGCCGACGGTTCCGATAACCAGGTTCTTCCATGTGCGGACGGCGAGGACCGGCGAGGTCTCGGTCAGCCCGTATCCCTCGAGGACCGGGATCCCGATGAAGTTGAAAAACTCATCGACATGCGGTTGCAGGGCTCCGCCACCGGAGATCGTGCCGCGGAACCGGCCGCCAACGATGCCGCGAAGTTTCGTGAGCACGAGGCGGTCCAATATCCGGTGCGGCACGACCGAGGCCAGCCAGCCCGCCGCACGCGACACCGCCAGGGCGAGGCTCTCGGGCAGGGAACGTCCGGTCATGTCCAGCTCCTGCCCCAAGAAAAACCGCTCGGCGCGGTGGACGTTCCGGGCGCAGGCGTAGGCCGCGTGGAACAGGAGCCGTCGCGGGAGAGGCGAGGATTTCACGTTCGAGAGGATTTTTTGGTAGAGGCTCTCCCAGAGCCGGGGAGCCGAGGCCATCAGGGTCGGGCGGACAACCTTGAGGTCCTCCCCGATAGCGCGAAGGCTCGTATAATACGTGCAGGCCCCCATCGCGATGGCCACCATTTCAAAGATTCTCTCGTAGCTGTGCCACACCGGCAGGATCGAGAGCGTCCGGTCTCCCGGCTCCAAGTCGAACGGCAGGCTGGCGATCTGCGAGCACATGTTCGCGTGGGTGAGCTGGACCCCCTTCGGTGTTCCTGTCGTGCCGGACGTATAGATGATCGTGAAGAGGTCGCCCGGCTTCACCTCCTCCGCGCGGCCGGCCGCCGAACAGTCGCCCTCCAGCCTGCGACGCGCCCCTTCCAGAATGAGGTCTTCGAGGCGGAGGACTCCGCGGGGAGCCTCCCCGCCGGCCGACATCAGGATGGCTTTCTCGTGCCGCTTCAGACGGTGCTGGCATCGCTGGAGCTTCTCGAGCGTGGTCAGGTTCTCCACGAAAACCACCCGCGCATCGGCGTGCGTCAGGATGTAAACCAACTCGTCGTCGGTGATGTCCGTCCCCCTGGGAACATCGGCGGCTCCCGCGAGCAGGATCCCGTAGTCGCAAATGATCCATTCCAAGCGGTTGTCGGCGATCAGCCCGACATGGTCCCCGGACTGGACGCCAAGCGGGATCAGCGCCGTGGCGAGGTTGAGCCCGGATTCGTAGAGCTCGTGAAAACTGAAAGGAAGGAACTTTCCCGAGGCGTCCTTTCTCGCGAAGGCGGGCAGGTCGCCGAAACGCTTTGCTGCTCCGGCAAACATTTCCGTGAGCGTGGGGGCGATGATGCGGTTCTCCGGCATGGCGGCAAAACGACTCAGCAGACCTCTTTCTTTCGGCTTGCGCAAACAGATTTCTTTGCTATTTTTTGCCTATCATGAAATCGCTCGCCACCCTCCTGACCGTCGCCTGCCTCGCAACCCTCGGATTCACCGGATGTTCTTCAGCCCCCAAGCCGTGTGCGAAGAAAGCCTGCCCGATGACGACAAAAAAATGTGTGGGCAACAAAGTCTGTTGCTGCGCGTCCTCGTCTGCGGCCTGCCCAAAGAAAACGGGCACCCCCTCGCAGTAGCAATCCTTATTCCGAAAATCCCGAGCCGCCCAGTAACTGCTCCCTCGCCGAAAACCCGCGCGGAGGGTCGTTGGATGGATTGTTCTGCCACGGAATATCCATGTAAAACGGCTTTGATCACAGGAAAAGCGGAAGTGGCAGAACAGTATTTTTGAGTCCCGGGCTAGACCTTCACCCACTCCCGCGATTTCGCGCTCTTGGAGACGGCGGCGAGGACTTTTTCGTTCGCGAGCCCGTCGGCAAATGTCGGCTGGACGCTTTTCCCGGCGACGACGGCTTTGGTGAAATCCGCGAACGCGTGGATGAACGTGTGCTCGTAGCCGATGATGTGTCCCGGCGGCCACCAGGCACCGGCGTAGGGATGGGTGGATTCGGTGACGAGAATATCGCGGAACCCGCGGGCGTCGGCCGGATCGTCAGCATTGTAGAACTTCAGCCGGTTCATGTCCTCGAAGTCGAAGAAGAGCGAGCCCTTGCTGCCGTTGATTTCGACCGTGATATGGTTTTTGCGGCCCTGGGCGAACCGGGTGGCCTCGAGGTTGGCGAGCGCCCCGTTTTTGAACCGCCCGATCCACGAGACCGCGTCATCGACGGTCACCTTTCCGGTTTTATCCGACGCCTTGGCGCTGAGCCCGGCACCCAGTTCCGCCTGCAGCGGGCGTTCTTTGATGAACGTCTCCATGAGCCCGCAGACTTCCTTGATCTCGCCGACCAGGTAGCGGCCGAGGTCGATGATGTGGGCGCCGAGGTCGCCGTGGCTGCCGGAACCGGCGATCTTCGATTGCAGGCGCCAGACCAGCGGAAACGCGGGGTCGGTGATCCAGTCCTGCGCGTAGCGTGCGCGGAAATGGTAAATCCGGTCGCCAAGGTCGCCGCGCTCGATCATCGCCTTGGCCAGCGCCATCGCCGGGATGCGCCGGTAAACGTGGCAGACCATGTTCGCGACGCGCGCCTTTTTCGCCGCCGCGACCATGTCCTCGCACTCGGCGACATTCATCGCGAGCGGCTTCTCGCAAAGGACGGCCTTCCCGTGTTTCGCCGCCTCGATGGCGATCTCGTAGTGGCAGTCGTTCGGCGTGCAGATATCCACGATATCGATCTCAGGATCCGAAACCACTTCCCGCCAGTCGGTCGAGGTCCTGGCCCACCCGAGATTCGCCGCCGCGGCATTCACCCCGGCCGGAGACCGCCCGCAAAGCGTGCGCATCTCGATCTCTGCCGGCAGATCAAAAAACCTCCCTGCCTGACGCCACGCATTCGAGTGGGCCTTGCCCATGAAATTGTAACCGATGAGCCCGACCCGGAGAGAACGCTTTTTCATGCCCCCGATGAAATGGCGTCGCCGCCAAAAACAAAAGCCTTTTTCGACGGCTCTGGCCTCAGCCCAGGAATCCGGCTTCAGCCAGAAACTTCAGGACCTGCGCCGCGATTTCTCCGGGCGGCTTGGACCCGTCGAGGACGCGGACCCGGTGTTTTTCGCGGGCGGCGAGGTCGAGATACCCGCGGCGGACGGCTTCGAAAAAACTCTCGGATTCGCGCTCGATCCGGTCGGGCTCCTGGTTCCTGCCCCCCATGCGCGCGAGGGCGGTGGCGCGGTCGAGGTCGAGCAGGAATGTCATGTCCGGGAGGCAGACGCCGACGGCGAACGCGTTGATCCGGGCTGTCACTTCCGGCGGGATCATCCGCGCGACCCCCTGATAGACGGTCGTCGAATCGAGAAACCGGTCGGAGATCACGGTGCGGCCCGCATCGAGCGCGGGGCGGATCACTTCCCGGACGAGCTGGGCCCGGCTAGCCGCGAAAAGGAGCAGCTCGGATTCGGGGGTCAGCGCCGCGCCGTCGGGAGAATGCTGGAGGAGATGCCGGATGGCCTCGCCGGCCGGCGTCCCTCCGGGCTCGCGCACCAGCAGCGGCTCCCGCCCGCGCAGCCGCAGGGTTTCCGCAAGGAGCCGGATCTGGGTGGACTTCCCGCATCCCTCCGAGCCTTCGAATGTCAGGAAAATTCCTTTGCTGGCCGTGCTTGTTTCCATCGGGCGAACGTCCATACTGGCCCGGGAATCACGCCTATGAAAAGCAGGAAAATTTGTTTCGTGGGAACCGAGCCGGAGGAAGAGGAATATTTTTCCGAGAAGTTCGCGGCTTTCGACGTTTCCTTCGAGCGCGGGCTGCGCGACGTGCCGGAGGATGTCGAGGTCGTCTCGATTTTCCTGAACGACCGGATCACCGAGAAGTTTTTGGACAACCATCCCTCGCTGCGGATGATCGCCACGCGCTCGATGGGGTGCGACCACATCGACTTGGAAGCCTGCGCAAAGCGGCGGATCGTGATCACCCACGTGAGCGGTTACGGCGAGAACACGGTGGCCGAGCACACGTTCGCCCTCATGCTCGCCCTCTCGCGGCGGATCCGCGAGTCCACCGAGGCCGCGCTCGCGGGGAAATTCACCCACGAAAAATTCCGCGGCATGGACCTGCGCGGGAGCACGCTGGGCGTTGTCGGCGCGGGCCGGGTCGGGCTGCACGTCATCCGCATCGCCGCGGCGTTCGGCATGAAAGTCCTCGCCTACGACGCCCACCCCAACCCGCTCCACACCGAGCTCCTGGACTTCAAATACACGTCGTTCGACCGCCTCATCCGCGAATCCCACGTCATCACCCTCCACATCCCGCTCAACCAGGAGACCCACCACATTTTCAACAAGGAAACTCTTTCGCGCTGCCGCCCCGGGGTGCTGATCGTGAACACCGCCCGCGGGCGGCTCATCGATTCCGAGGCGCTCATCGAGGCGCTGGACAACGGGCAAGTCGGCGGGGCCGGGCTCGACGTCATCGAAGAGGAAGGCGTCTTCCACGGGGGAGCCACCGCCCTGCTGGGCGCGCAGATTGCCGACAGGGTGCGGGGATCCGGGATGGACAACGACCGCATTTCACTGCCCGCCGGACGGATGAAAGAAATCTCGCGCTACATCGCCAGCAACGCCCTGCTCCGCAGGGCCAAGGTGGTTTTCACCCCGCACAATGCCTACAACAGCGACGAGTCGCGGGAATTCATCAGCAATACCACCTCGGAAAACATCCTCAGTTACTTCGCCAAAAACCCGTGAACCGCCGGCTCGCGAAACAAGAACCGGCGGCAGATTCTTGGGAAAATTCTCAAGCCATCAGAAATCTTTCGAAAATTTGATTTTCCGCTGGATGCCGGTGAAGATTCGCGCGAAGTTCCTTCCCCAGCATGCCTGAACGCCATTTCGCTGTTGCCGCCACCTTCTCTCCTCGCTTCCGCGCGGTGGTCGCGGAAGCCGACCGGATCGCACGCAAATTCGGCGCCCGTCTCAGCGTCCTCCACGCAGGCGAGCGATCGGATGAAAAAGTGGGGAAATTCCACGACGCGTTCGCCGAGCTGGGGCGCGACGAGGTCGATATTTACTGGTGCGAGGGCGACTCGCCGGCGGATGCGCTCGTCGATGCGGCCTCGAGCGAATATTTTGATCTCGTGATCGCCGGGGCCGTGGACCACCGGCACGATGCCCGGAATTTCACAGGCGACGTCGTGCGCGAACTTCTCCAGCGGGCGCCGTGCGACCTGCTCCTGATCCCTTATCCGGTCGCGGAGGACTCCGGCAGCAAGGACACGGCCTGCTGCCTGATGATCGAAGCCCACCGGCCCCGCTGGCAGCTCGCCAGGACGGCACTCGAATCGATCGCGCCGGCGAGCATCTCGATCCTCGCCGCCGACAGCCCGTTCACGCATGCGCGGGAAGCGGCGCTGGGCCACGAGGAAGACCGCTCGGCCCTCGACAACCTCTGCGAGGCGCTGGAGGAGATCGCGGATGTCGATTTGCGCACCGTGGAGTCGAACACGGGGTTCACGCTTTGCGATATCGTCCAGGAAGCCGCACCGGATTTTTTGCTTGTCGAAGCGGAATGGAAAAACCTCCGGAGAGTCCTCCCGCCCCATTTGGACTGGTTGAATCAAGTCATCCCGGCGCGGCTGTTCCTGCTGGGAAAGCCTCTGAAGCCGGACCCGGAACCCGTGGAGCTATAGCCCGTTCAGCACAATCTGCCCTTCCGCGACGATCCGTCCGTCCACGTCCCCGGAGACGGAAAATTGGAAGAGCCCGCCAAGCGATCCGGTTTTTTTCGCCCGCAGCAGGATTTTTTCTCCGGGCCGCGCCGGGGAGGGAAATTTCATGGCCCGGATCGCCGAGAGGAGGAAGCCGTTTTCCGAGGACCCGGCAATCCCGGCCACCTGCGCGAGGGCCTCGGTGAGGATCACGCCGGGCACGATCGGGTTTCCCGGAAAATGCCCGGCAAACATTGGGGCTTCGGCCTCGAACGTCACCTCGCCTTCGGCCTCGGTGCCCGGGACATGAGCGGTGACACGGTCCACAAACAAAAACGGTTTCCGGTGCGGCAGTCCGAAGGCTGTGGGGTCATGGGAAGGATGGGAGGAATGAGAAGAATGCTCCGCCGGCTGGCCATTCTTCCCATTCCTCCCATTCTTCCCATAATTCTCATTTTTCTTCATGGACGGCCTTGGTCGCTGATGCGGTGGGAGAGGCGGGCACGGGTCATGCGTTCGCGGAGGCCGCCTTGCCCGACAAAATCTTTTTCGAGGCGGAGAAGTTGCTGGTCGATCAGGTAGTTCGCTTGGTGGATCAGGCAGATCGCGATATTGGCGACGACCTCCGGCGGGCGGGTCTCGACGAATTCGCGGTAGAGCTCGTAGTTTTGGGGTTCGCGGCGTCCAAGCTGGCGGACAAAGAGGGCTTCCTTGGAATCTTTCTGCCAGATCGGAAGATCTCGCAGGCGGAGGAAGTCGAGATAGTCGTCGAGGAGTTCTTCGAGGCTGGCCCGCGCGACATTGGTGAGCTTGATTTCCGTCTCCTTCGATGTGCGCTCGGCCTTGCTGCCTTCGAGGAGGTTCTTTTTCCCCGAGCGGGCTGCCTGGATCATCTGGTCGATGGTGCGATCCCCGCGGGAGAGGTTTTTGTGGGCGAACCGGAATGTGAGATCATAGACGACCTCGGATTTTTGAAAAGCGTGGAGCGTGTGGTAGTCCCCGCGCGGAGGGATGATGCGCCCGGGATCATGGGAAGCATGAGATTTATAGGAGGAATGCTCCGCCGTGCGGCCATCTTTCCCATACTTCCCATCACTCCCATTTTCCTCAACCTTCATGGCTGGAGGTAACGATTTTCTTTGAAAACAAACCATCGAGGACAAAAAGCCCGGCGGCGACGCAGATGCAGGAGTCGGCGATGTTGAACGCCGGCCAGTGCCCATACCAGGGCAGGATCACGTCGAGAAAATCCACGACATGGCCGTGCAGCAAGCGGTCGGTGAGGTTCCCGAGAATCCCGGAGACAAGCAACGCGGCCGCGATTTTTGTGGGGGCCCCCGCAAAAGCCCCTTTCCATGCCAGCACTCCGACGACGATCAGAGCGGCACCGGCGAGCAAAACGAAGAAGAGGTTGCTGTCTTTCAGCATGCCGAACGCCGCGCCCGTGTTGTGGACATGGACGATGTTGAACACGCCGGGAACAACCTGAATGACCTCGCCCATTTCGATGTTCCGCAAGATAAGCCACTTCGTCGCCTGGTCGGCAACGTATAGCGGAAGGGTGAGGAAAAGAAGCCAGCGCAGGGCGGCTTTCATGGGGTCCCCGCCGCAACGGCCTCTTCGCATCTCGAACACAATGTCGGGTGCGCGGCGTGAGAACCGACCTCATCCCGGTGGCGCCAGCAGCGCTCGCAGCGGGCGGCGGAGGTCTTTTCCGCTGTCACCCCGGCTTCGTCGCCAGGAACGACCGCGAGGTCGCTGAGGATGAACAGTTCCTCCAGTTCCGGGCAGAGCGATTCCAGCAAAGGCATTTCGGATGGCGGTGCCGCAAGAACGACCCGCGCCTCGAGCGCGCTCCCGATCCCGCCGGCCTTCTGGATCTTCTCGACGGTTTGGGAAATCCGCGCGCGGATCCCGAGCAGGCGGTCCATGTCGCGGACCACATCCGGGTTTGTCCATGCCGGATCGGGCTCGGGAAACAACTCCAGATGCACGGACGAGCCCTTTTGGAAATACCCCCAGGCTTCCTCGGCGGTAAAAGCCAGGATCGGCGCGAGCAGGCGGATGAGCGCGTCCAGGATCTTGTGCATCGCAAACTGCGTGGCGCGGCGGCGCGGCGAATCCCCCTGGTCGCAATAAAGCCGGTCCTTCGTGATATCCACGTAGAGGCTGCTCAGATCGACCGCGCAGAACTGGTTGATCGTGTGGTAGACGCGGTGGAATTCCAGGCTCTCGTAGCCCTCGGCGCATGTCGCGACAACCTCCTGCAAACGCGCGAGAATCCAGCAGTCCACAAACGTGAGATCGCCCGCGGCGGGCGGTTGCGAGGCATCGTAATCGTGCAGGTTCGCGAGCAGGATGCGCAGCGTGTTGCGGATCCGGCGGTAGGCGTCGGTGAGCCGCGTGAAGATCTCCTCCGAAAACGGCACGTCGTCGGTGAAATTCACGCTGCTCACCCACAGGCGGACGAGATCCGCCCCGTATTTTTTGACGAAGTGGTCGGCGTCGGTGGGCTTCTGGTAGGTGCCCTGCGCGGATTTCGAGAGCTTCTTCTTCGTGTCCACATCGACGACGAACCCGTGCGTGAGGACCGAGCGGTAGGGGGCGGCGTTGTTCAAGGCCACCGAGGTCATCAGCGAGCTTTGGAACCAACCGCGGTGCTGGTCGGTCGCCTCGAGATAAAGGTCGGCAGGAAACGCGAGCTCGGGCCGGCGGCGCAACACCGCCTCGTGGCTCAGCCCGGAATCGATCCACACATCCAGCGTGTCGTGGTGCCGGGTCACACCGGACGGCAGCCCGACCAGCGCGGCCCACTCCTCGTCGCCGAGCTCGAACCAGGAATTCGTCCCGCGCGCGGCAAAAATGTCCGCCACTTTCGCAATGGTTGTAGGATCGAGGATCGGATCGCCGTTTCCGTCGTAAAAAACCGGGAGAGGAACCCCCCATGTCCGCTGGCGCGAGATGCACCAGTCCGGCCGGGATTCCACGGTTCCGCGGATCCGGTTGCGGCCCCAGTGGGGGAGCCACTTCGTGGCGTCGATTTCGGCGAGCGCCTTTTCGCGGAGCGAGCCAATGCGGATGAAGAATTGCTCGACCGCGCGGAAGATGACCGGGGTTTTCGACCTCCAGCAATGCGGGTAGCTGTGCTGGTAGGATTCGAGTCCGGCAAGGGCGCCTTTTTCCCGCAGCAGGGCGACGATCCCCTCGTTCGCGTCGAAGACGTATTTTCCGACAAAATCCGGGAGCCCGCATTCGGCGGTGTAGCACCCGTTGTCATCGACCGGAGAGAGGAGGGGCAGGTCTTTTTCGAGCCCGAGCTTGTAGTCGTCTTCGCCGTGCCCGGGCGCGATGTGCACACAGCCGGTGCCCGTATCAAGAGTCACGAAATCCGCCGCGTAAATCGTGGACGTGCGGTCGAGGAACGGATGCCGCGCCAGGTGGCCTTCAAGTCCGGTTCCCGGAAATGTGTTTTCGACCGCGATCTTCTCGGCACCGGTTGCCGAGCAAAAAGCATCCACGAGCGCCTCCGCCATCACTAAGGTCTTCTCGGCACCGTGGAGTTTCACCCGCACGGCGGCATACGTGTGCTTCGCGTGAATCGCAATCGCCAAGTTGGCCGGAAGCGTCCATGGGGTTGTCGTCCAGATGACGACCGATGCCTTGTCGGCCAGATCCCCGCTGGCGAGCGGGAACATCACGTAAACCGCCGGCGAGGTTTTGTCTTGGTATTCGACCTCCGCCTCGGCCAGCGCGGTCTGGGCGCCCGTGCTCCAAAGCACCGGCTTCTTCCGGCGATAAACGAGCCCGGCCTCGACGAAACGGCCGAACGAGCGGATGATATCCGCCTCATACGCGGGATCGAGCGTGAGGTAGGGGTTCTCCCAGTCCCCGAAAATCCCGAGCCGCCGGAACTGCCCGCGCTGGATGCCGATGAACTTCCGGGCGTGCTCCTCGGATCTCCGGCGAATCTCGGCGGGGGCCAGACCGGCCGCCGCCTTGACCACCCGGAACTCGATCGGCAGACCGTGGCAGTCCCAGCCGGGAACATACGGGGCGCGAAAGCCGGCCATCGCCCGCGACTTCACCACGAAATCCTTCAGCACCTTGTTGAGGGCGGTCCCCATGTGGACGTCCGCGTTCGCGAACGGCGGCCCGTCGTGCAGGACATAGAGCGGCCGTTCCTTCCGGGCCTCCTGAATTTGCTCGTAAAGCCCCTCTCGCTCCCACTTCGCGAGCATTTCCGGCTCGCGTTGGGCCAGCCCGGCTTTCATGGGAAAATCCGTCTTCGGCAGCTTGATCGTATGCTTGTATCCGCTCATGGCAAACTTCCACATCTATCAGCCAGCCGCCCCCGGGTCAATTGGCGCACGACAGGGTTTTCTGAATTCTTTGCATGCCGGGCCCGGATGCCGCTAACATTCCAGCCATGAACCCATCAAGGACAGTCGCGGAGTTGAAGGAACTGCGCGCGCGCACCGGAAATGAAAACGGAGCGCAACGCGTGGCGTTCACCCCCGCATGGACGAAGGCCCGGCAGTTTCTCGCGGCCAAACTCGAGGGGCTGCCGCTGGAGACGCATCGCGACGCGGCCGGAAATTTCTGGGCCACGCTGCCCGGCCGGTCCGCAAAGGCGTTGCTCATCGGGGGACATATGGATTCCGTTCCGGACGGCGGGTGGCTGGACGGATGCCTGAACACCCTGGCAGGAGTCGAAATCCTGCGGCATCTGGTCCAAGAATACGAGGGCTTCCCGCCGGTCACCGTCCGTCTGGTGGACTGGGCGGACGAGGAGGGCGCGAGGTTCGGCAAAAGCCTCTTCGGCTCGTCCGCATGTGGGGGGACGCTCGATATCGAGGAAGCCCGGCATCTGCGCGACCGCGACGGCATCTCCCTGCCCGAAGCGCTTCGTTCGGTCGGGATCGACTTCGAAAAGACCAAGGATGCCGGAACCGAACTGGCGGATGCCGCCGCATACCTGGAGCTCCACATCGAGCAGGGGCCCGTGCTTTTGGACAAAGGGCTTATCCTCGGAACCGTGCTCGGAACATGCGGCGTCGAGCGCCACGCCATCACGTTTCGCGGCCAGGCCGCGCACGCGGGAAGCACGCCGATGAACCGGCGGCACGACGCTTTTCTCGCGGCGGCGAGGATGGGCCCGGAGATTTACAAAATTGCGGGGCGGCACGGCGGCGTGTGCACGATCGGTTCCTGCTCGACCCAGCCCGGCATTGTCACGAGCGTGGTGGCCGAGTGCCGGATCACTCTGGACCAGCGCCACCTCGATGCGTCCGCCCTCGCCTCGATGCTGGGAGAGGCGCGCGAAGCGGCCGCGCGGTTTGCGGCGGAAGGCGATGTCCGCGTCGAATGGGAGCGGCTCCAGCGGATTGATCCCATCCTCTTCCACCCCGAGCTCCTCGGGCTGTGCGACGAGGCGGCGGACGAAACCTGCGGTGCATCCCACCGCATGCCGTCAGGCCCTTTGCATGATGCTTCGGAGGTTTCCCGTGCGGGCATCCCGGCTGTCATGATGTTCGTCCAGAGTCTTCACGGCATCAGCCACAACAAAATCGAGGACACGAAGGAAGAACACATCGAGGCCGCTGTCCGGGCTTTCGAGCGCCTCGCCACCAAGACGATTGAATGGGTTGCCAGACAGCACTGAAGATGGGAAAAATCCGGTCCACAGCATTCGGCGCAGTGCCCTTTGTCCTGCTGGCGGGCTTGGCTGTTGGCCTTTATCTCCCTTCGCTGGGAGGGGGCTTCGCCTACGACTCCCGCCTGCAAATCCTGACGGATTCGTTTATTCACGATCCTTCCCACTGGCGGGATGTGCTGACATTGCATGTCATGGGGATGGATGTCTTGGATTCCAACCGCCCGGTCCAGCTCGCCTCGCTCATGGCGGATGCTTTTCTCTGGGGGCGCGACCCTTTCGGATACCGGCTGACAAACCTTCTGCTTCACGCGCTGAACGGCTGCCTGCTTTTCTCGGTTTTGCGCAGGCTTCCGGGGTGCGGCGGTTCCCGTGAAAGCCGGGGCCGATGGGCGGCCCTCCCGGCGATGCTCGCGTCGGCGTTGTTCCTCGTGCATCCGCTTGCCGTGGAGGCCGTGTGCGAGCCCAGCAACCGGGAAGATCTCCTCGTGGCAGCCTTCGTTCTTTGCGCGTTGTTGAGTGCCATGCGGATCACGGAAACAGGCCGGGCATGGGTTGTGGTGGTGTGCGCTAGCGCGTTCACCTTCCTCGCGACGGGCAGCAAGGAAACCGGGGTTGCCGCTCCGGCCCTCATAGCGGCTTATCTTTTGTTATTCCAGGAAAAACCCTCCCTCCGGCAGCGAATCCTTCTGGCCGTGGTACCCTGTCTGGTGGCGGGCCTTTTCCTGGCCGCCCGCTTTTTTTTCCAGCCCGCCGAATCCGCCATCTTTGTTTCCAAGCCCGGATATCCGGGGGGCTCGCTGGCTGCCGCCATGGCCATCCAGCCGAGAATATTCGCACTCGACCTTGCCAATGTTTTCCACCCCACCAATCTCTGTGCCGACTATGGGCTTTACTCGCTCCGTGACCTGCCGCTTTCGCTAAGCCTGTGGATCGTGGGGCTGGCAGCAGCAGGCATGGCATTCGGCTGCTGGAAAGACCGGAGGATACTGCTTGCCTCGGCCGGGATCGTGGCGGCGATTCTTCCGGTGTCGAATCTCGTGCCCATCTACTGCGCGGCGGCGGACAGGTTTCTCTACCTGCCGCTGGCGCTCGGTGCAATCATTCCCCTGTGCATCATGGAGAGCAAATGGCTCTGCCGTAACGCTCTTCTGCGCGCCATGGTTTTCGCGGTCGCGGCCACCGCTGTCCTGCTGCTGGCCGGGATCAACAGAAAAGCGCAGGCGACATGGCTGGACGCAGGCACGCTCTGGGCGGCATGCGCCGAAGGGAATCCGTATTCGATTTCCTGCCAGGTGGGTCTGGCGGACGCCATGCTGCGAAACCGCGATTGGATCGGCGCAAAAAGGCACTATCTCCGTGTCATGAAAATGGTCGGCGGGAAGGAACGGGCCGACGCGTGGGCGGGCTTGGCCCTGTGTTATGACGCCGAAGGCGACAGGTCCGGGGCCGCGAAAGCGGCCGGGGAAGCACTGCGGCTGGATCCGTTTTTTGCCAGCGAGGAAAAAATGATTCGCGGGCTTCGCTGCGAGGCGGAATTCGCGAGGGAATTCTCCGGCCTCGTCGCACGCTGTCATGCCAATTCCACGTCGGAATAGGTCGGATCGACGACCGCCTGCGGCCGGTCTGGAGGCCCGGCCTACCCTCGCCTCTGGCAGAGCATAAGGACTGGCGCGCCGTGACATTTTACTTGTCCCGCCGCAGCAGCCGGAAAATGGTGCCGGAACAGGCCCCCCTTGAACCGCGAACATTCGCGTGTTCTGTTCTTGGAAAAAACCGAACTTCTCGGAAAATGGATTCTTAAAGCTGCAATCTCTATGCCGACACTCGCCACCACCGTTGATGGGCTCCATCTCCCGAACCCGTTCGTCATTGCCTCCGGCCCTCCCGGCACCAACCTCAATGTCATCTCGCGGGCGTTCCGCGAGGGTTGGGGCGCGGTCGTCGCCAAGACCGTAAGCCTCGATTCCTCCAAGGTCGTCAACGTCACCCCACGCTATGCGAAACTCCATGCCGGCGACGGCAAAGAAGTCCTCGGCTGGGAAAATATCGAGCTCATCAGCGACCGCCCGCTTTCGGCCTGGATCGAGGAATTCAAAAAATGCAAGGACCAGCACCCGGAGGGCGTGCTGATCGCCTCGATCATGGAGGAGTTTAATAAGGACGCATGGGTGGAAATTGTGGGGCGTTGCCAGGACGCCGGCGTTGACGGGTTCGAGCTCAACATGTCCTGCCCACACGGGCTCCCCGAACGCAAAATGGGGTCGGCCATGGGACAGGACCCGGAAATCCTGGAAGAAGTTTGCCGCTGGGTAATGTCCGCCGCCAAAAAACCCGTCTGGGCAAAGATGACCCCGAATATCACCCACATCGAGGACCCCTCGCGCGCGGCTCTGAAGGCCGGATGCCACGGGATCAGCGCCATCAACACGATCCGCTGCGTCATGGGCGTGAATCTCGACACGCTCCGCCCGGAGCCGACCGTGGAAGGATACTCGACCCCCGGGGGTTATTCCTCCAAAGCGATCAGGCCGATCGCCCTGAGAATGTGCATGGAGATCGCGGCGCTCATCCGCAACGAATTCCCAGGCCGCTCCCTGTCGGGCATCGGCGGGATCGAGACCGGCGAGGACGCCGCGCAATTCCTTCTCCTCGGAGCCGACACCGTCCAAGTTTGCACGGGCGTCATGAAGTTCGGCCATGAACTGGTGAAGCCGCTCCAAGAGCAACTGCTCGCTTTTATGGCTAAGCACAAATTCGAAACTCTCGCCGACTTCAAAGGCCGCAGCCTCGACTACTTCACCACCCACGCCGGTCTCGTCGCCCGCCAAAAAGAACGCAAAGATGCCCGGGAGGCGCTTCATGCCGACAGCGAGTGGAGCGGCGACCGTTTCGTCGAGCAATCCCAGTCGCTCTCAAGCCAGCAATGAGCAAATGCTGTTAGGCTTTTTGCTTGCCAAACGGTTAGCATGGATGTTTATATCGGTTCCCAGTATGGATTTAACACACATTACCAGCCAGTCATTGCGTCGTATCCTCAACCTCACCGAACGGAAGGACGAGCTTGTGAGTCTCGTCGCGGAGGTCGAAACCGAGATCTCCAAAGTTCTTTCCGGCGTCGTCGCGCCCGCCGCAAAAAGCCCGGCGAAGAAAAACGCTCCCATCCGCAGGGACAGGAAGCACCCCTCGCGCAAAGCCAAATCCGGCACGCTGAAGGCAAAAATTCTTTCGCTGTTGGAAAGCGCCGGAACCAGGGGGCTGAAAGTCAAAGAAATCGCGGAGAAACTGGGAGCTCCCGCCGGCAATATTTCGGTCTGGTTCAGCACCACCGGGAAAAAACTGTCACGGAAAGTTGAGCCCGGACGCTATGCCGTCAAAAGGGCCAAGACCGCATCGAAAAAGTCCTCCAAACAGCCGAAGGCCAAAAGAAAAGCTAAATGAACCTCACCAAAGAAATCCAGCTGGCGAAGGACATCGCGGAAAGCGCGCGCGATCTGCTCGCTGCGACAACCGATTCGGCCGAGGATAAAGTCCGGCGGGCGCGCGCCCGCCTCGGGTCCGCCGTGGAAAGCAGCCGCGAAGTTTTCGACAGGCTATCCGACCGCGCCACAACGGCGGCAAGGGCGGCCGACGGCCAGCTCCGGGACCACCCCTATGTCCCGGTCATCGTGGCCCTCGGCTTGGGCGCACTGGTGGCCATCCTCCTTCTCCGCGGAAATTCTCCTAAAGACTGATCCGAAAAGCTCCTCGCGATCCCCGGGAATCCTGCTTCCCGGAAAGCGATGCATTGCGGTCTTCGTGCGAAAGAAGTGGCCACGCCGAAGCTGCAAGGTGCTGCGGGAAGATGCCGGATCCTAAAACTCCGTGAAATACGGATATTTGCCTTTCCGTTTATCTATTTAACGCTTTTCGCAATTCTGTTTTTGTGGGTTCGGGCAGAGATGACTGACCGAGCCAGCCGCCAGCGGCCTGCGGGTTCAGATGCGCCCAGCCGGCAAAAACTTTGTTGATGAACGCGGCTTGCGTTTTTTGGTTCGTGATTTGACCTGCCAACGCGAGGGTTTGCGCGGGGTTATCCAATGCGTGGTAGGAGCTGATCATTTGATCCTTTGCATCGCCGGCCGGCAAGCTTTGCAACCATTCGCGCGCCGCGGTTTGCTTGGTTTTTTGTGCCCAGCGGTCAAGCAGCGTCGAAAGCGCCGATTGCCGAATCTCCTCGGGAAGTGCTTGAACACTGGATAACGCCGATTGAAAATCTTCCTCGTGATGCACGATTGACTCGATCTGGCCATCGATCACCTGGCTGTCGATCATTTTTCCGACTTGGTCAGGAAACTGCTTGTTGGCGGCCCATGCAATCAGCCCATCCGGATTATCAAAGGCCCACTGGTGGATCATCAGGGCCAACGCGCTGTTTTGATCTGTTGGATTGGTTTGTTGCAACGCCCATTGCACGGCGGCAACGCTAATAACAGAGCAGGAGCGGCCACCGGATCTTTTCCGGCAGCCGGGCCATTTCTTCGTCAAGCAGAGGCCGGATCTGAGACCAGGCGCCCGCCGATTCTTCTTCTGCGGTTTGCATCATTTCCTCCAGTTTGTGTTGGGAGAAGTCCTCGCGGCGGCGTTCCCGTTTGGTCCTGACCTTAAGCCCCTTGCGAATCGCCACTCCTTAAACCCGAAAACGGCGATTCTTGTAGAGGAATTCTGAAAGAATTTCTCAATCGCCGTTTTCGGGTTAAAGCCAGTTGTCCAATGGGCGATCCGCATGCAGCCCGGGCGCTTTCCGCGCCAGGGTGAGGAAAGTCGCCTGAAACGCATCCTCCGCGTCATGGGCATTTCCCGTCACGCGCTGGCACACCCCCAGGACCAGCGATCCGTACCGCCGGACAAGGCAAGCGAAGGCCGCTTCGTCGTGGTGGCGAAGAAACCGTTCGAGCAACTGGCCGTCTGTGGATTCCATGGTTCTCAGGAATACTCCCCACAACATGGATTATCGGAAAAAGATAATGAAAATATTTTTGCCGGCGGCGGCCGATGTCGGCCTTCTCCGGGGCGGCAAGAGCAAAAGCTAGGTTGGAATCCCCGAGGTGAGATCCGGTCGGGCTTGTCCATGGTCCGCATGGCAGCGGCGACTGTTCAAATGGGTTTGATGTCCATTCCGCGCCAGCGCAATTCCGGGATATTCGCGAGCTTCCGATCGTTGCTCCAAAGGGTTGCTCTGCGTTCGATGGCCGTGGCGCAGATGATGGCATCCGGCAATTTCAAACCATTTCGGCGGCGAAGACCGATGGCCAGCACCTTCAGTCCTTGCGACAACCCGCACACCTCCACGCTTGCCAGAAAAGCACGGACATTTGCTTCCTCATCCGCCGAAAGACGCGGGTAAGAAAGCAACTCCATCTCGGTGATAAAAGAGGCCGCATACCGGTCTTCCGGCAACGACTTCTCCAGTCTGCCGCCGAGCAGGTAAAGCGCGGCATTCGTGTCGAGCAGGGCGCTCACGGCCACTCGGCGCGTGCGCGGTTTTGATAATCCATCGGATCCTCCCGCAGCGTCAGCACTCCTTCGAATGCGCTCAAATCGATGGGTGCGGAGGTTGTCAGAGCATTTCCCGCAGAGCGCAATCGCTCGGAGAGAAACAGGAAGAGTTCCTCTTTTTGTCCCATCGGCAACGCATCGGCGGTCGCCTCGATTTCGGCAAGCGTGCTCATGTGTAAAATAGACCACACGCAGCACGTGGCGGCAAGCCCTGATACAGCGACATACATTTGTTGTCCGAAAGGAAAGCCCGGCCGCGCAACCGGGCTGGTATTGGCCGGAGAGAAATGATACGAAGGTTGAAATGTTTTTGAATCTAGTCCAACTGGCCGAGTCGTTCGGCGTTTCGGAAAAAGTCATAGACGGCTGGGTCCGCTACGAGGGGTTGCCGCACACGCCCGACCGGGGCCGCCTGATATTCGACCGGGCGCAGGTCGCGCAATGGGCGGCCACGCGGGGGCTGGCGACGAAGGCCGGGTTCCTCGCCCCCGAGGCGGGGACGCTTGGCGGAGGGCTGCACCTGGAGCCGCTGTTCCGCGCGGGCGGGATTTGGCGCAACGTGCCGCCCACAGGCGTTTCCGCCGCTGTGGAACAAGTGGTCGGCAGGTTGCCGGGAGTCACGGCGTCGGTTGGAAAAATGCTGGCGCAGCGGCTTGGTGCCAAAGGCGGGATGACCATCGCGCCGGTCGGCAAGGGCTTCGCGCTCCCGCACCCGTCCGCCCGCATCGCGCTCGGCCGCGAATCCGGCATCGTCGCGATGTTCCTGCTGAGCGAACCGCTCGCCTTCACCGAGCCGCAGGTCGATGACGTGCCGCTCACGACACTCCTGTTTTTTATCGCGCCCTCCGCGCGCACCCACCTCGAATTGCTGGGCCGTCTCAGCCGACTGCTGTCCGGCGGGCCGCTGCGGGAGCTTCTGGATGGCGGGGCCAGCGACGAGGAAATCCACCGTGCGATCGCCGGGTTCGACGCGACGGGCAGAATCGGGGGACAGGCGTGATTGTTGTCCGCCTATTTCTCTGGGTCGCTTTGGCCCCGCTGCTGCCCGGGCTGATCAATAAAGTCAAAGCGTGGGTGGCCGGACGCCAGGGACCGCCGGTGCTCCAACTCTACTACGACCTCATCCGCCTCTGGCAAAAAGGGGTCGTTCTCAGCACGCTCGCCTCGCCGGCGTTTGTGCTGGCTCCGGCCGTGGCGTGGGTGGCGATCGCGGGTGCGGCCTTTCTCGTGCCGCTCGGTCCGGCGGGTGCGGGGCTAAGCTTTCACGGAGACGTGCTGCTCATGATTTATCTGTTGGCGCTCGCGCGGTTTTGCACCGCGTGGGCCGCCTTGGAAACCGGGTCTGCGTTCGAGGGGATGGGGGCGGCCCGCGAGGTCAGCTACGCGGTTCTGGCAGAAGCGGCGATGTTCGCGGCGATGCTTTCGCTCGCCGTCCAAACCGGAAGTGTATCGCTGTCCTCCATGTTGTCTCCTTCCCCCGGGGCGGGCACAGCGCTGCTCGCGGCGGGGCTGTTCATCGTGTTGCTCGCCGAGAACTGCCGCGTGCCGTTTGACGACCCGAACACGCACCTCGAGCTGACGATGATCCACGAGGCGATGGTGCTCGACCACAGCGGCCCTCCCCTGGCGGTGATCCTGCACGGGGCATCCATGAAACTGCTGCTCTTCGCCGTCCTGCTCACGGCCGCCGTTCTGCCGCTCGGGAGCCTGCCTCCTCTAGCCGCGGCATGCGCCCTGGCGGGAGGGGTGCTCGTGGTGACAATCGGCACCGGCGTGACGGAATCGTTTTTGGCGAGGTTCTCCTTCCGGCGGGTGCCGCTTCTGCTGACGATGGGATTTCTCCTGTGCCTGTTCTCGTTGCTGGTGGCGTGGAAAGGGGGTGCGGCATGATCCCGGCACTGAACCTGTTGATCGGCCTGGCGATGGGGTTGAATCTCGTGGCGCTCGGGAGCAGCAGGCTGCCGTCGCTCATCCGCACGGTCGCCACGCAGGGCATCGCCCTCGGGCTCATGCCGCTGATACTGGAAGGGGGCGACCTGGACTGGCGGATCATCTCGATCTCATTGGCGACAGTGGCGGGCAAGGGTTTTGTCATTCCTGCCCTGCTGAAACGCGCCATGCGCGCCGCGAACATCGAGCGCGAAATCCAGCCCTTCATCGGGCTCGTGCCCTCGCTGCTCCTCGGCGCCAGCGGCACGATCGCGGCGGTAGCGCTTGCGGGAGCGCTGCCGCTGCTCCCGGAACACGCGGGCTCGCTTCTCGTGCCGGGGGCGCTGGCCTCGGTGCTCACCGGTTTTATTTTGCTCATCGGCCGAGCGAAGGCGATTTCCCAGGTGTGCGGCTACCTGATCCTGGAAAACGGGATCTACCTGTTCGGCTTGTTGCTGATCAAAGCCACACCTTTGCTGGTCGAGGCGGGCGTGCTGCTGGATTTGACCGTGGGCGTCTTCGTGCTGGGGATCATCATCGACCGGATCCAGCGCGCCTTCGATTCGCTCGACACGCGCAAACTGACCGCCCTCCACGAATGAACTCGCTCCTCCTCATCCTGATTCCGCTTGCAGGAGCGGTGCTCGCGGCCCTCTGGCGCGACAACCGGACGCGGCCGTGGTTTCTCCCGGCGGTGGGTTTTCTGCACATGCTGCTCTGTTTCCGCCTGCTGGCTTCACCTCCTGCGGCGAGCCCGGAAGCGTGGCTGGGATTCGACGCGCTGGCGGCGGCCATCCTGCCTGCTGTCTCGTTGCTTTTCTTTGTGTGCGGCGTCTATGCGGTCCCGTATTTGCAGGACCGGCTGGAGCGGCCCAACCGGGTTTTTGTCGCGGCGCTGCTCGCGGTTCTGGGCCTGCTGAGCGCCGGCCACCAGGCGAGGCATCTCGGGGTATTGTGGATCGCGACCGAGGCGGTGACGCTCGCGGCGGTGCCGCTTCTGCACTTCAACAACACGCCGCGCGCGTTCGAGGCCACGTGGAAATACCTGCTCGTCGGCGGCACGGGGATCGCGCTCTCGCTCCTGGGTTCGTTCTGCCTCGGATACGCCTCGCTGCACGGCGGAGGCGAAGGCAACCTGACCTTTGTCGCTTTGATCGCACAGGGCCCGGGGCTTTCGCGGCCATGGGTGCTTGCGGCATGGGTGCTCCTGCTAGTCGGCTACGGGACAAAAATGGGGCTGGCCCCGATGCACACGTGGAAGCCCGATGCCTACGGCGAAGCGTCTGGAATCGTGGGCGCGATCCTCGCGGGCGGGGTCACCAGCGTCGCGTTCTCGGCGATTTTGCGCATCCGTTCGGTGGTCAACTCGGCCGGGGAAAGCCGGGTCGCCGACCACACGCTTCTCGCGATCGGGCTGTTTTCGATGGCGGCAGCGGCGCTGTTCCTTCTCGGCACGCGCGATTACAAACGGATGCTCGCGTATTCGAGCATCGAGCACATGGGCATCCTGAGCATCGGGGCCAGCCTTGGCCCGCTCGGCGTCTGGGCCGCCCTCTTCCATGTCTGGAGCAACAGCCTGACCAAAGGCGCGCTCTTCCTGAGCGCCGGAAATATCCGCCGCGCCGCAGGGTCCCCATCTCTGGACGATGTCCGGGGCATGGCGGCGGTCGTGCCCCGCTCGGCGGCGATCTTTGTCGCCGGGATGTTCGCGATCACGGCCTGCCCGCCATTCGGGCCATTTTTCAGCGAATTGAAAATCCTCGGAGCCGCGCTCCGAACCGGGCATGGCCTGGTCGTGGCGGGGTTTCTCGTCTGCCTGCTGTTCGCGTTTTTCGGGCTCACGCGGGTGGTCTTCGCGGTCGTGGACGGACGCCCGCGCCGGGCGGCCAGATCTGGCGGAAAGCGCTTTCGCGAAACCCTCGGCTTCATCGCTCCCCCGCTGGTCCTGCTGGTCCTGTCACTCTGGCTCGGGCTGTTCACGCCCGCGCTTTTGCAGGACACCTGGACCGCGGCTGTCGCGCAACTTTTCCCCAATCCATGAGCGACCATTTTTCCCTGATTTCCAATGCGTCCAGCATAGCTTGGGCGGAAGTCCCGTGCCTGCCGGCGGAAGATTTTGTGGCAGCCACGGCGGAAGCATTGACCACCAAGGCCCGCCTGTGCTCGTTTTTCGGAGTGCCGGATGGAGACAGGACCAGCCTGGTCGCGGTGCTCGCATTCGATGCGGACAACACGCTCGCGATCGGACGCAGCGCGGCATTTTCCGGAAGTTTCCCGTCGCTCACGCCCGAGCACCCGCAGGCCCATCTTTTCGAGAGGGAGATCTGGGAGCAACACGCGCTCACTCCAGTCGGACATCCGTGGCTCAAGCCCGTCAGGAAGGACATCGGCGGGGCACCGGTGGACGGGGAGTTTTTCCGCGTGGACGGAGGCGAGGTCCACGAGGTCGCCGTCGGGCCAGTGCATGCCGGGATCATCGAGCCCGGGCACTTCCGGTTCCAATGCGCGGGCGAGGAGGTCCTGCATCTGGAAATCGCGCTCGGCTACCAGCACCGCGGAGTCGAGGAGGCGCTCGCGGGAGGCCCGCACCGCGCGACGCGATCCCAGATGGAAACGGTTTCCGGCGATGCCACGGCCTCCCACGCCACGGCCTATGCCACCGTGCTGGAATCGTTGGCCGGAACAGAGGCACCGCTGCGCGCCCAATGGCTGCGGGCGATCGCGCTCGAACTCGAGCGCCTCGCCAACCACACCGGAGACATCGGGGCCCTTGCAGGCGACGTGGCGTTCCTGCCCACCGCCTCGGCCTGCGGAAAAATCCGTGGGGACTTTCTTAACCTGACCGCCCAGATTTGCGGGAACCGGTTCAGCCGGGGGCTCGTGGTTCCGGGCGGATGCGGGCACGATCTGGAATCCGAACGGGCCGCCCGGTTGCGCAAGAGTTTGGAATCCGCCCTGGAGGATGTCGAGCAGGCAGGCGCATGGTTCTGGGATGCCGCCTCCGTGCGCGGCCGCTTCGAAGGCACGGGAACGGTTTTCCCCGGTCAAGCCATGGAGATCGGGATGGTCGGTCCCGCGGCGCGCGCCTCCGGGATCGTCCGGGACGTGCGCTACGATCACCCGTCCGGATGGTACCGGTTCGCCCAGTTGCCGGTGGCGGTTTGGCCCAGCGGGGATGTGTTTGCACGCGCCCGTGTGCGCTCGCTGGAAATCCAGCGGTCCGGGGAATTTCTTATGGAACAACTCGCCTCGCCCGCCGATGGCCCGGTCCGAGAGGACCTGCCGCAGCTTGCTCCCGACACGCTGGCGGTGACATTGGTGGAAGGATGGCGCGGCGAGGTCTGCCATGTCGCCGTGACCGACAACTCGGGCCGGTTCCGCCGATACAAGGTCACCGATCCCTCGTTCCACAACTGGACCGGACTCGCGCTCTCGCTAAGGGGCACGGCAATATCGGATTTTCCCATCTGCAACAAAAGCTTCAACCTTTCCTACTGCGGTTTCGACCTCTAGCCATGTTCATCCTTGATACCGTCCGGCACCGATTGAAACGCGGCTGCGAAACCATCGCCTATCCCCATGGCCCTGCCCCTGCATTGCCGGATCGGCACGGAGGCGTGCTGAGAGTGGATGCTTCGCTCTGCGCCGACGGTTGCAAAGCCTGCGTGGCGGTGTGCCCGACGGAAGCCGTGACCCGCAAGGGAAAAGTTGCCCTCGACCTCGGCCGCTGCATTTTCTGCGCGGCCTGCGTCGAAGCGTGCCCGGCCCGGGCCATCACGCAAACGGGCGACTACCGGATGGCGGTCCGCCGTCGTGACGATCTCGTTCTTGGCGCGCCCGGCGCAGAGGAAGTCCGGCTGACCGCCGCGCTCGACACGAAACTGCGCAAGCTCTTCGGGCGTTCGCTCAGGCTGCGGCAGGTCAGCGCTGGCGGCTGCGCGGCCTGCGAGGCCGACACCAATGTTCTCGGCACGATCGGGTGGGATCTGGGCCGCTTCGGCATCCAGTTTGTCGCCTCCCCGCGCCACGCCGACGGGCTGCTCATCACCGGCCCGGTCAGCAAAAACATGGAGATCGCGCTCCGCAAAACTTACGACGCGGTGCCTGGCCCGAAGATCGTGATTGCAGCCGGTGCCTGCGCGATCGCGGGGGGACCGTTTGTCGGCCACCCCGAAGTGAACAACGGCGCGGATGCCCTCCTGCCCGTGGACCTCTACATTCCCGGATGCCCCCCCCACCCGCTCACGATCCTCGACGGCCTCCTCCGCCTGCTCGACCGGCTGGAGAAAGTCTAAGAAACAGAACTCCCTTGACTGTCTTTCCTCCATAGGCACAATTGATGCATGACTGAGCAAATACGGCTTCGGATTGACAGCCGCCTGGCGGGCGAGGCGGATGCGGTGTGCCGCGAGCTCGGCATCACTCCGACGGCGGCGGTCTCGATGTTTTTTTCGCAGATGGTCAAATTGCGCGGCATGCCATTCCGTCCGAGCGATTTTCCGGCGTTGGATGAATACGGCGCGACGCTGGCCCAGGCGACGGGCGCGGAAGACTCCGCTTTGGCGGAGATCGCGTCTTCGCGCAAAGCCGGCAAGCTGAAAGCCTTCACCGGCAGGCTATGATCCGGGTTCTCCTTTCGGAGCGGATCAAGAAAACGGCGGACAAATTGCCGCCAGAAGTGCGGGAGAAAGCCTCGCGGGCCATTGCCAATGTGGGTGCCGCTTTTGGCGATCCGCACCGCCATCGCGGGCTGGGGCTTCGAAAGCTGGCCGGTCGTTCCTACGAAATCCGTGTGCATCTCCATTGGCGCATCGTTTTTATTCATGATGGCAAAGCCCTGGTCGCCTACGATGTCATGACCCACGACGATGTCGCCCGCTGGCTGCGCGGACAGAGGAAGTGATTTCGCGCAGACATCTGAGACTTCTTTGACCCTTTCTGCCTTTCTCTACAATTAACATTCCGAAACCGAGAATAACCATAGCCCAAGTGGAAGGCTCTGGAACGAGAGCAGCCGAAGCAATGCCGCTGATGCCATTGTCTAACGTGTAGCCAAAAGCCAAGCTGCCATTGTTCGAATCATCCAGTCCAAATTGCCCAAAGTTCAGGCTCGTAACGGTTGAGCCAAAAAGGGCATCTCCTGTGGATACCGCAGCAGATAAGAGCCCGTCATTGCTGACGAAAATCCCGGTGCGGGTATCAGTGCCATCGGTAAAATCGGCCAGAAAAGCGACGGTGTTCTCAGAAATGGAAGTCGCTTGGAAATCTCGAAAAGCGTAACCGGAAGCATTCGGAACAGGATCTCCATTTTTGGCAATGAGGATCAGTTGACTGCCATCACCCGTAAAGACGCCGCTCGAAGCTGAATGATCGACAAGGTTATAATTATATGCCGCCGAGAAGGCTACCACCCCGTTGTCCATGGAGAAACTGGCCATACCCGTCACCACATCACCGAAATTGCCGGTGGGAGCCACATCACCGCTCTTGACGATGCTGGTTAAGGAACCACCGCTGCCTTTAAGCAGGGCCCACCCTGAACTAGAAACGCCCAGAAAGGCGGTGGCCGTCGAATCGGTGGCGGTTTTAGGGGAAAAACCACCCAGATTTCCAATCGGAGAAGAGTCGCCAGTTTGGGCCACAAGAGTGGTGCTTCCCGCATTCGCGCGATTAAGGGCATATCCGCTGCCGCTGCTTCCAAAGTAAGAAACGACCTGGCCTTGAGCGGATGGATATTCGCCGAAACGCTCTGGGATGCCAGTCGGTTGCACGGCGGTCATGGATCCGTTTTTATATTGAAAAATGCCAGCATCTGCGGTCTCGGGCGTTGGGGAATACCTTCCCTGAAAAACAACGGTGCCTTTTCCAATCATCGGGGATGAAGCGGGAAAGAAAGCAGCAAAAGTTCCTGCGGGTGCCGCATCTCCACTTTTGACAATCTGCGTGATCTGATTTCCATTCGCCACGTAGAGCGAATCGTAGTTTATATTAGCCCAGCCCCACCCCGAACCGTGATAAGTAAATTTCCCATAAAAGGCCTCCCCTCCGCTCATTGATGGCGTTGACGTATCAAAAGTATAATCATCTGTGCCCGGTCGATCAGGCGTCACCGTATTGCTGTCGGCGACGCTGCTAAATGTATAATCCGCCTTGAGCGTTAAAATTCAAACTGGAAGTAGCACCACATAGCCAAGCCATTCGGGTAAAGTTCGGTGATTGTTCTGTTTCTTCATAGGGCGTCAGTGGTTCGGGGGCATCACGTCCGGATATGGCCCGAGGAATTGTTCGCCGTTGAAGTGGATCATGTGGTCAGGGTCTTCGGCGATCCACACCTCGGATTCCCAGGCGATATGATTGCCGAATGATAGCATCGTCCGGCGGTTTTCGAAGGCAGTGACGAACACGAGGCCTGCTTTGCAACCGGCAAAGAGATCCTTGAGTTCCTTGCGGCGCTTGCCATCCACCGGTCCGGCGCTCGTGACGGCTTCGATGAGGAGAAGCCAGTTCTTGGCGGTATGGTGGACGATGACATCGGGGATCTTAGCGGCGGAATCCAGGGAGACGCCCAGCGCAGCCAAGCCTGCGGTCTCGAGATGGACGAATTTGTTTTCGGTGTCCCCGATGTAGAGGACCACGCCGCCGGGGGCGAAGGCGGGGCAGAAGTTCTCAATGATCGCCTTGATGAGCAGGCACCAGCGGAACCTTGGCGTATAGTGAAGTAAACCGTCAGGAAACCGCAGACTGTGTGCGAAGAGCAGGCGCTTCGGAATCCGTAACTTCCTCGCCAGTTTCTCCACCGAGCGGGAGATATCGTCGCGCGGTGAGGCGACAGGATGGCGTTGATTGGCGACGGAATTACCCATGTTGGGATATTCTACTTTGGGTTGCATTATATGCAAGTGTCCAAATCCGTTTTCTCAGTCGAATACCTGACTTTCCGTGAGTTGCTGCGCGATCTGCGGCTTCAGAAGGGCGTCACGCAGGCACAACTTTCGGCCGCTCTCGGAATGGCACAGAGCTTTGTGAGCAAGTATGAAATGGGAGAGCGGAGACTCGACTTTATCGAAGTTGAGCGTATCTGCGGCAAACTCGGTATCGGGCTGGGGGAGTTCGTGAAATCGTATTCCAAAGCCTTGACGACATCCGAAGTCGGCAAGGGTGCCAAGAAAAAAGGGGAAAACAAAGATGAGTAGCAAGCCGAATGCCGCGACGCCTGTCATAGGAGAGAAGGATGTTGTGCTTCCGTCGACGGTTTTTAATGCTGATTCCGGGAGTGCCACGGCCAAGAAGGCTGCGCAATTTCTTGCTGACAAAAACCTGGGCTACGTCGTTCCCACGGCTCGGCAGAAACGAAATTTGGTCGTGGCTTGCGCGAGGCGAGACCTCATTGTCTATGGAAAGGCTTTCGACGTGCTGAGGCTTACATGCGAGGTGGATTTGGACTCTCCCGAAGATGTTGAATGCAAACTCGCCCAGATCGTGATCTGTGAAATCAAGTCCACAAAACAGAAATTTCCTGATGATTTCCGTGGCTATTTCTTTGGTCTGACTGCCGCGGAAGTCTTGGTAGCCCAAAGCCTGAAGGATCAGTTTCGATTTATCTTTGTGAACACCGTTACTGGCAGCTTTCTCGAACTGAAACTAAGCGAAGTTTTCGCCAAGGCTCGCGGCATCTATCCGACATGGAGCATTTCATTTTAAGCGTGATATGCTGACCGGCAGGCCACAAGGCGGCGACGCTCTTCTTTGGACGTGAAGCGCTTCGTGAGCAGATAAACGCCGGAAGGCACGAGCCACTGGCGCGTCTCGTCGTTGTCGAGGATGGCGTTGGGTTTTCGGGCTTCGGGCTTCGGCCAGTGAACGGTGCCGCCATTGAAATGACAGGGATAAAGCAGCGGGACCGTGCCGCGTTCTGGCTCTTTGCGCAGGGCTTCCTTGAGTCGAAAATCCACGACGCGCCCGGTCGAGACGGTCACGCCTAACGAGGCGAGACTGGAACTGAGACCGTCCATGGTATCCTTGGCCTTGGCGTGGCTGGTTGTGGAGGGGATGTGGATGAACCTCTCGGTGTCGTGCGGATGGACGATCTCGGCGAAGGGAAAGACCTTTTCGGTGATGTCGTCCCCATTCTCTCCGCTGCTGCTAGAGATGATCATTTCGCGTTGTTGACTCCGACTTTTCACGGCGTGGAAGACGATGTTTTCCTGCAACACGCTGTCGTCACGGAAGGCAGCTTGACGGGATTCAAAAACATGGAGCCGCCGGAGTTCCAACTGGCTGAGAAAGTCTTCGCGGAACGGGCGGAAGTAAGGGCCGTTGCAGAAACTTCGAGGCGTGATACCGACGAGTTGTCCGCCGGAAACCAACAAGCGCTGAATGAGTGCGATGAACCCGGTGTAGAGGTTGCTGGTTTCGACACCGACAGAACGCAGGGCACGCCTCTCGGTTGAGTCGGCGCTGATTTTGCGATACGGCGGATTCGCGATAGCCGCATCGAAGGCGGGCGGCGGCGTGACGAAGAATCCGCCAGCAAGACATGCCGACATTTCCTGAATGAAGTCCGCGGAATGAATGGTGAGGGTGAATTCGATGCCCGCCTCTGCGCAGAGACGCTGGCATTCGCGCATGGTTGCAGAGAGTGCGTCCAGGATGTTGGGGTCAAGTTCGTAGAGCGTCGCTTCAATGGCGCGGACCCTTTCGTTTCCCGCACACAAGCGAGAGACGAACGCAGCGGTGAGTGAGCCGGCACCCGCGCCAGCATCCAGCAGGCGCACCGTGCTCGGGAGAGGCCCGAACATTGAAGCCATAAAGCCTGCCAAAGGCGCGGCAGTGAGGAACTGACCGAGTTCCTCCTGGCGACTTCTTGGGTCTGCGCTGGCCGCAACTTTCATACGTTCACGCTACCAGACGGGGTAGGAGAATAGCAGATCTTTTTCGGCCTCGACAGGGAGCGGGTTTGCGGGTATGGGTGGGGCTGATGAAATTTGAAGATTGGCCCGAGGAGTGGCAGGAGTGGGCCGGGCTCACCCCGATGGAGCGATTCCGGGAGAGCGAGAAAATCTTCGCGCAATATTTAGCGATGGGAGGCAGCCTTGATCCCGACCCCGATCCGACAAGTCCTTTTTACGATCCAGACCAGTGGAATCCGAGCCTTGCTCATGGGCGGGCAGGCCTGCGTGTTCTACGGCGCGGCGCAAGTTAGCAAAGACGTTGACTTTCTCATCCTGGCAGATGAGGAAAATTTCAGCCGTCTGCATGCTGCCCTTGTGAAGCTCAAGGCATCGCGCATTGCCGTTCCAAGATTCGACCCGGATGTGCTGGCGCGCGGGCATGCGGTTCACTTCCGATGCCAGGCACCGGGAGTCGAGGGTCTCCGTATCGATGTCATGACGAAACTTCGCGACCTGCCGGACTTCGGGTTTCTCTGGGAACGGCGGACGGTTGTGGCCGACAATTCCGGAACGGAATTCAACCTCTTGAGCGTCCCGGATCTGGTCAGCGCCAAGAAAACGCAGCGCAGCAAGGACTGGCCGGTGATCGAGGCCCTTGTGGGCATTCATTTTCGTGAAAACATGCACGCGCCGACGTCCGAGTGGACGGAATTTTGGTTGATGGAGGCACGCTCTCCCGAACTTTTAATCGATCTGGCCGCCCGCTTCCCCGCCGAAGCCGGGGAGTTCCAGCCCGCTCGCCCGTTGCTCGCGCACGCCATCGCGGGCAAGCTCCCCGCCCTGCGCGAGGCGCTGGATGCCGAGGTTCGGGCCGAGCAGGAAAAAGACCGCATCTACTGGGAGCCGCTCAAGCGGGAAATGGAGGAGTTCCGCCGCGCCGAGCGCGAGCGGGAAATTCCGTAGCGCCGGGATGGGGGAGAGTGCCCAATGGTGGCCCGGCATCCCGCCCATGCGTCATATCATCTCTTGGAAATCATCGGAGCTTGCAGTTGATCAGGGAGAACGGGCGTCTCTCCCGTTTTGAGACTGACTTCCGCATGAAAACGCCCTGCACCATTCACAGGCGGGCGCCTGTGCTCCCATTATCAACGAGACCCAACGGAGATTTTCATGCGTTTGCTCAGCGGATCCGTGAACGACGGGAAAATCCGGAACAGAGGCTTTCCTCGCAATGCAGGGATGGGTATTCTCCGTGGAGCGTGAGCCCATTTGAAATATCGGTTTTATTTTTTTTGCAGCTCGCCGTGATTCTCGGCTTTTGCCGCATGGTGGGCTGGCTCGCGGCGAGGCTCGGCCAGCCGCAGGTGGTGGGAGAGATGATTGCCGGGGTGATCCTTGGCCCATCGGTTTTTGGGGCTCTGGCTCCCGGCATGCAGGCGGCGCTGTTTCCGGCGGCGTCGAAGCCGGTGCTGTTCGCGGTCTGCCAGGTCGGGCTTTCGGTTTTCATGTTCTTGGTGGGGGTCGAGTTTGACGCGGGGCTGATCCGGTCGAGGCTGCGGAGCGCGGCGGCGGTTTCGCTCTCGGGGATTCTTGCGCCGTTTGCTCTGGGCGCGGCGGCCGCGTGGTTTCTGGCCCCGCACTGGCCGCTGTTCTCCGAAAAAACCAGCGCCGCAGAAGGCATGCTTTTCATGGGGGCGGCGATGTCGATCACGGCGTTTCCGATGCTCGCCCGGATCATCTACGAGCGCGGGCTCACGGGGACCTCGCTCGGCACGCTGGCGCTCGCGGCCGGATCGATCGACGACGCCGCGGCCTGGTGCGTGCTGGCGGTCGTGATGGCGAGTTTCGCGGGCGACCCCTCGGTGGCAGTGCTGGCGATCGGCGGCGGGCTGGCCTATGTCCTCGTCGTCTGGTTGCTGGGCGCTCCGCTCCTCAAATTCATGGCCCGGAAGACCGAGAAGCGCGGCGGCATGACGCACGCGATGCTCGGCACGACGCTCTCGCTCGTCATGCTGGGGGCATGGTGCACGGACAGGATCGGGATTTACGCCGTCTTCGGCGCGTTCATCCTCGGCGTCGCCGTGCCGAAAGGATTTTTCGCGAAGGCCCTGCACAAGCACCTTGAGAAAATGACGACGGCATTCCTGCTGCCGCTGTTCTTCGTCTATTCCGGGCTGAACACGAAGATCGGGCTGATCGTTTCGCCGGACCTGTTCGGGGTGACTCTCCTGCTGTTTTTCCTGGCGATCGCGGGCAAGGGCGCCGCCTGCGCGGCAGCCGCGTGGCTGAACGGGGAATCGCCCCGCGAGGCGCTCGCCATCGGGACGCTGATGAATGCGAGGGGGCTCATGGAACTGATCATCCTCAACATCGGGCTTGAACGCGGCGTCATCACGCCCACACTTTTCACCATGCTCGTCATCATGGCAATCGTCACCACACTGATGGCCACCCCGGCCTTCAACCTTGTCCGCCGGGGCGAACCGGAAACCAAACCCTCACCATGAGCCCGGACAACAACCTGACCGGATCCATCCTGATCTCCCACCCATCGCTGCGCGACCCGCAGTTCCGCAGAACCGTTCTGTTCCTCTCTCACCACAGCGCGGAAGAGGGGGCGACCGGATTCGTGCTGAACCGCCCATTGGGCCAGACGCTGTCTCAGGTTCCGGGAGTGCCGGATGTTCCCGTTTTCTATGGAGGGCCGGTCGAGGTGGACCGCATCCTGCTCGCCAGCCTTCAATGGCGGGATCATCCGACAGTTGTGGCATTCCGGGCCTTTGTCGGGCGGATCGGCGAGGAACTGGTCGAAGAGGAATGGCTCCCCGGCCTGCGGGCATTCGCCGGGTATGCCGGCTGGAGCAGGGGCCAGTTGGAAGGGGAAATCGCGGAGCACGCTTGGATCGTCATTCCCCCCACACGCGAGATCATCGAGATGAACTCGCCGAACGATGTCTGGAAAGACATCATGAAAAACTCCGGCCCGCTGCTGCACCTGCTCTCCGAGGCCCCGGACCATCCGGAGAGAAACTGAGCGGGTGCGGGTGTTCAGTGGTTCAGCTTTCAGAAGGGAACGCCCGCGCGCCGCAACCGGTCAAGACATGGCCCTGATCCGTGCGTCAACGCGAATACCCGACCGCCGGCACCTACGACGTCGGGTTCCGCTGTACCCGCAGCTCAGTCCCATGAAAGCGGTGCCAGGTCACCGCAGTCCAAAGCACTGCGTGCGAAATGGGACGAAAGTTACCGGCCAATAATCGACACGCCCTCCGCAAACAACCCGGCCAGCAAGCGGGAATTGCCATACGAGGAGCCAGTCCTGCGGGCCGCTGACAGGCTGGCTGTTGCGGCCTTTTTTTGAAATAAAGCCAGGCACAAGCCAGGGCTGTGGCGGGCGGATTCGTAAAGGATGCCATCGGCCCCGGCGTTCATCAGAGCTTCCGCCCACAGGCGGGAAACCGCATGGTCGGCCGAGAAGCAGGCCGCTGTTTTCGCGCCGATGGACCGCCTTGCTGCGGCGTCGCCCGCGTTGAAAACCCGCAAACCTTTCGGATTGATCCGCAAGCGGTATTCCCAGCGGGATTTCAGGTCGGACTCGCTGATGGCCATGTCATCAGGCATCCGGGCGTTCAGGTCGCGGCCAAGACCGCTTTCCCAAAAACAGGCCACCGGGTTGGCTTCCAAATACAGAACTCCATAAGGCAGGGCAGGCCCGCTGAATCGCCCGTTCGCTTTCGTGAAGGCCAGCGGAAGGCGCAGCGCTTTGTGATTGTTGCGCCACCAGTCGGCGGGAACCGTCTGCTCCCATCGGATCTTGCGGCTGTCGAAACGGCCCGGAGGGTTCGGCCTGCCGGGATCTTCAACTGGCATAAGCCTCCGCGGCGGCAATCATTTCCGATGCTTTCGAGGGCGTTTGCAGGACGTGCATCAGAAACGGGACTCCGCCAAGCTCCTTGCGGCGGGCGGTCAGGAACACCAAGGCCGACCAACCGTCGGGGATCCGCTTGAGGATTTCGGGAATCCAGCCGCGGACGCCCGCGCCATCGAGTTGAAATTCCGGGAAGAAATCTCCCCGGCGATTTTCAAACGAGATGGCGAGCAGTTTTCCTTTGAGCTTGAGGTTGTGGACCGACTGCCGGGAAGCCAGGCCGAGCCGTTTCCCCATTTCTTCCGATGTCAGCAGGCGTCCGGCCGTTTTTAACACCTCGATTTGAACCGCCGTGCCCCGCTTTTTCAACGCGCCGCGGAGGGATTCCAGGTCAGCATCCTTGGCCGGGCGGACCGTGAGGTAGGACGCGAAGACGTCCGCAATGTCCCCGGCGGAGAGATCGAATCTCGCCAGCAATTGAAAGACGGCCTGTTTGTCGAAGTTTGGGTCAATCGATAGTTCGCTGGACATAATGGACGGATAGCTAAATATGGTCCATTCGTCAATGGGAAAAAGGAGATCCGCGACACCGGCCGGGTTCGAGGGGCACAAGAATCAAACGGGTAGGCTGAGGGAGGTGGCGAAAAGCCTGCTGTCCCTGGCGACGCGAGGAGAGGGCGATTGCAGCTTGAGCCGAAACCACGCCGGGCGTAGTTTAATCGTATGGCTGTGACGTTTGATATTCCCGATACGGTGATGACATCCCTCCAAGGACGGGGGGGTGACGCCGAAGAATGCCTGCGCCTTGAGCTGGCTTGTGCGCTCTATCAACGGGAGTTGGCCTCCTTCGGCAGCGCTGCCGAGGTGGCGGGGATGCATCCGTTCGCTTTCGGCCACGAGTTGACCCGACGCGGGATTCCCCGCACCTGCGGACGCGCCGAAATGACCGAGGACGCCGCGTATGTCGCTGGTCGTCAGTAACACCTCTCCACTCACGAACCTTGCCGCAATTGGTCGGCTCGACCTAGTGAGGGAGCAGTTGCGCGATGTTCTTGTTCCAAGCGCCGTTTGGGTCGAGATGTCGGCGCTTCCCCATGAGGGTGGACGCCGAGCGTTGAAGGCTGCGAGGGAAACCGGCTGGTTGCGTGTCGTTTCTGTTTCCGACAGCGCTCTTCCGGCAAGTTTACGTCTCATCGGTTTGGATGCGGGAGAGTCCGAAGCCATTGCGCTCGCCCACGAACATTCCGCCTCCCTCCTCTTGATGGACGAGAGAAAAGGTCGGATCGCGGCGGGACGGATCGGCATCACGGTCACGGGTGTTCTCGGGATTCTTGCCGCCGCCTACAGAAATGGCAGCATCCCCTCGGCCAAGGCTGAGATCGCCCGGTTGAAAAGCGAAGCCGGATTCTTTGTTTCCTCTGAAGTCGAGGACCACACGCTGCGAATCGCCGGAGAAGTCGGTTGAAACAGGATTCAGTCCCGCTGCTGCTTTGCCTCGCGGAGAAACTCCCTGACCAAATATTCGTCCTTTTTCCGCGGGTTCAGTTCGACTCCGCTGGCGACATCGACGGCATGCGGGCGCACGATCCGGATCGCCTGGCGCACGTTTTGCGCGGTGAGCCCACCGGCAAGAATGAAGCGCCTGTCCGGGTGGGAAACGACACAATCGCGGGCGATACCCCAGTCCAGCCGGTGGCCGGTTCCGCCGTAGGCCTCGGCGGTCCATCCGTCGAATAGAATATGCGGCGTCGGAAAAGCGAGCGATCCGGCAACAGCATCCGGCCCGGAGACCCGGACGGCCTTGATCCAGCGGGCGAAACCCGCTCGCGCGCAGAACTCCGGGCTTTCGTCCCCGTGAAATTGGATCGCCTCGAAGCAGCCGGCCGAGCGGATTTTTTCCAGCAATTCCTCCGGGGCGTTCACGACGACAGCCACCCGGTCGGCCGTGTTTCCCAGATCCCGGATCCACGGGATCGAACCCTCCGGATCGATAGACCTCGAGGAGCCCGGGAAAAAATTGAACCCGAGGGCATCGGCGCCCGCGGACACGCACAGGGCGGCGTCCTCGCGGTTGGTGATGCCGCAGATTTTCACCCCACCGGAGTCCAGGAAACTCATGGCAGGCCAAGAGAACCCGTCATTCGAGCGTGCGGGCATCGGCCCTTTTCATGGCCGGATGGTGGGTGATGGCGTGGATTTTTCCGTCGCTTGCGCGGAAAAACGAGCTCAGGATCCAGCTCACGAAGCTGATGATAATCGCGCCGAAAAAGGCGCTCCAGAACCCTGCCACGTAGAACGAGGGGATGATCTTCGAGACCAGCTCGAGGAGCAGGGCATTCACCACAAAGATGAACAGCCCCATCGTCACAATAATAAACGGCAGGCTCAGAAGCAGCAGGACGGGGCGCACGAACGCATTGATGATCCCGAGAAGCAGGGAGGCGCCGAGCAAGGCCCCGCCCGGTTCGCATTTGATTCCCGGGACAAGTTTCGTGGCCACATAGACAGCGACCGTCGTCACAAACCACCGGATGAGAAACGCAACCATGAGAGCAGCCTAATTTATCCGAAAAGTTTTTGAAGATTTATTTTGCAACGGTGGCCGTTTCGGTTGCACAAACAGATTCACCATGTCCAAGAAAAAATCCGAAAAAGAAGCGAAAGCGAAAAAGCACTCCGCGAAGAAGTCGGCCGTGAAGCCGGTGCCTGAGCCCGTGGTTCCCGTGGAGGCGGGAGTCGTGGACTCGAAGGAGCCGAAACCGAAAGCGAGGAAATCCAAAGAGGCACCCCTCAAAAAGGCGAGCAAAGCGGCGGAGATCTCGGGCGAGGACATCGCCCTGCGCGCCTATTACATCGCCGAGCGCCGTGCGAAAATGGGATGGCACGGGGACTCGACCGGCGACTGGGTGGAAGCCGAGCGCCAGCTCAGGGCCGAGGCGGCGAGAAAAAAGTAGCCCGATCTGCGGGGGCGCGGAAGTCCGGCCGGGCGAAGCTCCCGCCGATGAAATCCATGGAACCTGAGACCATCATCCTGACCGGAGCCCGGGGCCGGCTGTCGTCCGTGCTCGCAAAGGAGTTTGGCGGAAATGCGGTTTCCGTGTCCAGGACCGGAGGCGGGAACTGCATCCTTTACGAGGATTTGTTCCAGTCCGGTCTTCTGGCGCGGTCCGGTGTCCTGCTGCACTGCGCATGGAGTTCGGTTCCGGCCACTGCGGAGAACCACCCGGAACGCACCTGGACCGAGGATCTGCCGCTGATGGCAAAGCTTCTTGCCGAGATCGCCAGGGTCCCCGCAAAATCGCGCCCTCTTTTTGTTTTTTTCTCGTCGGGAGGAGCGATCTACGGCGAGCGGTTGACCCCGGCAGTCGAGGCCGACGAGCCCGCTCCCCACGGGTGGTATGGCATCGGGAAACTTGCGGGCGAGAGGCTCGTGCATTCCTTTGCCGCACAGTCCGGCATCGGGACCTGCACGCTCAGGATTTCCAATCCCTACGGGTTCTGCTTCACCCCGGAAAAACCCCAGGGAATCGTGGGGGCCGCCCTGCACGCGGTGAAATCCGGAAGGCCGATGAGCCTCCTCGGTGCCGGCGCTTCGAAAAAAGATTTCCTGCACATGGAAGATCTCACGTCCGCGATCCGGGCGGTCATTGAAAAACGGCCGACCGGGTGTTTCAATATCTGCTCGGGCCGCTCGATCGCGATCGCGGAGATGCTGGCCATCATCGAGGCGGCCGTCGGGCGGAATGTTCCGGTTGTTCCCGTTCCGGCGGCCGGATGGGACGTGCAGTCCAGCCTGCTTTCCCGGGAAAAATTTGAATCCGCGACCGGCTGGGCCCCCCGCTGGAGCCTTGAGGCAGGCGTAGCTTCTGTTGTCAGCGCCGCGATGCGGGAAGGTTGAGGCTGCCGGGCTATTTGAGCCAGCCGATTTTTTTGAGCGATTCCTGATACGCCGCCGCCTGCTCGCCGAACAGGGTCGCGGCGGCGGTGACAAGCCCTTGGGCCTCCTGCTTTTTCCCCGCATGCAGGGCCTCGGAGGCGCGGACAAAATACCACTCGGCGGTATTGGGGCGGGCGGCGAGCTCTTTCATCACGGCCTCGGCCTTCGAGCGTTCATTGAGCAGAGAGTAACAGAGGTAACGACGGAACAAAACGAGAGGATTTCCGGGTAGCCTCTGCCCGGCCCGCTCGTAATAGCCGGCCGCCACCGCGTAATTTCCCGTGGCGAATTCGACCTCTCCAAGGTTGATCAGCGCCGGCGCGAGGCTCTTGACCATCTCCAAGGCATGGAGGTAGGACTTGCGCGCCTCTCCGTAATTCTTTTCATGGGCAAAAACCGTGCCCTTGGCCACAAAAGTTCTCGGGTCGTCCGGATACAATTCTTCGAGCCTCCGGGCTGCCGACTGCGCGGCGCGGGGATCATGGGCACCCAAGGCCGCCTGGATCTGTTGGACCAACTCGATGGCCGCCGGCTTGCGCTGCGGCCCCCTGTCTGGAATCACTCCCGGGGCAGGTTTGGCAAAAAGAAAAGACAGGCACAGAAGCAAGGACACGGCGGCCGGAACACCAAGATAAAATCCGAGAATCTGCTTGAGCGTGAATCGGGCGTGAAAACGGCGGACTTCCCGTCGGGCGGATTTCCAATAAAACCGCAGAAGGCGGGACCAGCCAATATTCCTTGCTCTGCCACGCCGGCGAGGGCGGAGGCGGATCTTGGCGGCAACCTGCGAGGAACCACGTCCGACAACCTGCCGGAAGAGCAGGCCGGTGCCATCCCCAGCAGACGGTTCTGGCTCCTGGTCAGTCGCTTGTTCCGATTTCTCGTTCTTCGCCCGTTCGCCCACCGACTTGATGATCGACAGGTGCTTGCCCGGTGAAGCGGGCTTCACCTTGCTATCCTCCGATTGCGGGGCCCGTTTCCTGATCGAGACAGGCAAGGGCGTTTTTTCTGGTTCTGGCGATTCCACGAAGCCGTTTTACATGCCCCCTTACCGGCATTCGAGGAATTTTTCCGGACCCCATACCAAGAAAAAAATGCCCGGACGGTTCCTTCGCGCTTCACGGTCCACCGCCGACACGGGACAAAAATTCATTGCCAGAGTTCCCGGCCATGCCCGATGGTGTTGGCACGAAAATGAATTTCACGAAGATGAACGGGGCGGGCAATGACTTTGTCGTCGTGGACAACCTCGACGGTTCGCTCGATCTTTCCCAAGCGGCCATCGCGAGGCTTTGCGACCGCCACCGCGGCGTCGGGGCAGACGGCGTGCTCGCGGTGGAGCCGCCTCAGGCCGGTGCTGACTTCCGCATGCGCTACTACAACGCGGATGGCGGGGAAGCCGACATGTGCGGCAACGGGGCGAGGTGTTTCGCGAGGTTTGCCGCGCGCCTGCGGCCCGGACAGCCGGAATCGCTTTCCTTCGAGACTCCTGCGGGGGTGATCCGTGCGGGGTTCTGCGGAAATCTCGTCACCACCAACATGAGCGCCCCGCGCGATTTGCGGGAACCATCCGAATTGGAGGTCGCTGGCCTCGGAGCCTGCCGGGTCCATTTTCTCAATACCGGAGTGCCCCACGCGGTGGTGTTTGTGGAGGATGTCGGAGCCGTGGACATTGTCACGTCCGGAGCCTCGCTGCGCCGGAACCCGGCTTTTGCGCCCCAGGGTGCGAATGCGAATTTCGCGCAGGTCCTCTCTCCGGGAAATCTCGCGCTTCGAACATTCGAACGCGGGGTCGAGGGCGAAACGCTCGCTTGCGGCACCGGGGTTTGCGCGGCGGCCCTCCTCCACCATCTTTCCACAGGCGCCGCCTCGCCGGTCTCCGTCCGGGTCCGGGGCGGCGAGACCCTCGAAGTCGGGTTCGAATCCTCTGGAACGCTCCGAAACGTCACTCTCACAGGACCTGCGGAATTTGTCTTTGATGGAGAGGTCGAACTCTGAGGCAGCCCGGTTCCCCCGGCATCTCCCGGCGGATTTTGTTTCCGAATCGCCGGATTCATTGTAGGAATTTTCCATGTCATTTGCAGGAACCCATACCGCGCTTGTCACTCCGTTCCGTGGCGGCAAGTTTGATGAAGGCGCCTTCCGTTCGCACATCGAGGACCAGATCGCCGGCGGCATCACCGGGATTGTGCCCGTAGGCACGACCGGCGAATCCCCGACATTGGATTACGACGAACACGGCGAGGTGATCCGCACCGCCATCGAAGCCGCTGCCGGAAGGTGCATGGTGATAGCCGGCACCGGATCGAACGCCACATCGGAAGCGATCGCCCTGACCGTGGAGGCCCAGAAGCTCGGGGCAGACGCGGCCCTCCTCGTTGCGCCTTACTACAACAAGCCCTCGCAGGAAGGGCTCTACCGGCACTTCCGGGCAATCTCGGAGTCTGTGAAAATCCCGCTGGTGCTCTACAGCGTCCCCGGTCGCTGCGGTGTCGAAATCGCGGTGGATACCGTGGTCCGCCTTAGGCGGGATTGCCCGAATATCCGCACCATCAAAGAATCCGGCGGCTCGGTCGAGCGCGTCAGCCAACTGCGCGCCGCCCTAGACCCGGATTTTGAAATCCTCTCCGGCGACGATTCCCTCACTGTCCCGTTCCTTTCGGTGGGAGCCGCCGGGGTCATCAGCGTGGCCTCGAATCTCTTCCCCGCCGAGATTTCAGAAATGGTCCGGCTCTGGCTGGATGGTGACACGGCGGCGGCCCAGGCCCTGCACCGGCGCTTCTATGCTCTCTTCAAAGACCTCTTCATCGAGCCCAACCCGGTTCCGGTGAAATACGGGCTGTCTCTCCGCGAAAAAATGTCCGCCGAGGTCCGGCTCCCGCTCTGCGAGATGTCCGAGGCCAACTCGTCGCGTGTCCGCAGAACCCTGGAGGCGCTGCAATGATCCGCCTCTTGATCAACGGAGCGAAGGGCCGGATGGGAAAGACCCTTGTGGCCTGTGCGGCGGAGGACCCCGAACTGGCGGTATCCGCCGAGATCGACCAGGGGGATGATTTTCAGACCGCCCTCGCCGGCTGCGACACGGCCATCGACTTTACCCATGCCCCGGCAACCGCCGCCATCGCGGACGCCTGCGCGACCGCCGGAAAACCTCTTGTCATCGGAACCACCGGCCACACCGGCGAGGACCGCTCGCGCATCTCCGCCTGCGCGGAAAAAATCCCAGTCGTCTTCGCCCCGAATTACAGCGTCGGCGTCAACACCCTCTTCTGGCTCACGAAACAAGCCGCTGAAATCTTGGGCCCGGGCTTCGACCTCGAAGTCGTGGAAATGCACCACCGCCTGAAAAAAGATTCCCCCAGCGGAACAGCCAGGCGGCTGGCCGAGATCCTCGCCGACGTGCGTCACCTTTCCTACGAAAAGGACGTCCTCCACGGCCGCGAAGGCATGGTCGGAGAACGGACCAAAACAGAAATCGGCATGCACGCGATCCGCGGCGGGGATGCCGTGGGAGACCATACAGTCATCTTCGCCGATACCGGAGAACGCCTGGAACTGGCCCACAAAGCCTCCAGCCGCGAAACCTTCGCAAAAGGGGCCCTCCGCGCCGCCAAATGGGCGATCTCAAAACCCGCAGGCCTCTACGACATGCAGGATGTGCTGGGTCTCCGGTGATGGACTCGCACGAAGACACGAAAACAAAAAGAGATAAGGGAGAGGTTGTCAGCACCTCGGGACTTCGCGACAACCACAGCCGTGGGAAAGCGGGCGACTTTCTTCGGGAGAATATCGTTTCCGGTTCCGAGCTCTCGTTCGTCTCCGCCTACTTTACCGTTCACGCCTACCAAGCCTTGCGCGACGAGCTCGAAAGCGCCTCAAAATTGCGGTTTCTTTTTGGCGAACCCAGCTTCATCCGCAGTATCGAAAAGGACGGCAAGCAGTCGCGCCAATTCCAACTGGCCGACCAAGGGCTCACTCTCGCCAACCAGCTCTCCCAGAAAAAACTCGCCCAGATGGACGCCAAGCTCCTCCTGAGCCGCGACGCCCTCCTCCCCACCCGCCAGGAGCAGGCCACCGAAGATTCCCAGTTCGAACTCGTCACCTGGCTCGTCATCAAGGAGGCCAAGGCATGAGCCCGAAAAAAACCCTTGCCTCCGGCGTTCCCATGAATACAGTTTGTTCATTCTTTACTCCCCGTCCGACACGCCGCAAGGCCTCGGGCGGGGTTATTTTTTTCCAGAAGGGAGGATTTGCGAATGCCCGTTGAACCAGTAAAGAAAACCGCCATCGCTTTCATTGACGGACAGAACCTGTTCCGATGCGCCAAGACCGCGTTTGGCCATGAGCACCCGAATTTCGATGTGATGGCACTGGCGTCCGCAGTCTGCTCGCTCAAGGGCTGGCAGCTCGCGGAGACCTGCTTTTACACGGGCGTCCCGGATGTCTCTGACGACCCGTTTTGGAATCACTTCTGGACAGCCAAACTCGCGCAGATGGGACGACAAAAAGTGCGGGCCTACTCGCGCGCTCTCCGCTACCGCAACCAGCGGTTCCGCCTGCCGGACGGCACCAGCCAAACCGTGATGGTCGGCCAGGAAAAGGGGATCGACGTTCGCATCGCTCTGGACATCGTGGCGGCGGCCTACCGCCAATCGGCCGATGTCCTCCTTGTCTTCAGCCAGGATCAGGATCTCTCCGAGGTGGCCGACGAAATCCGGATGATCGCTGAGGGGCAGGGCCGCTGGCTCAAGATCGCCTGCGCATTCCCCTCCAGCCCGACATCGCTCAACCGTCGTGGCATCAACGGCACCGACTGGATCCGTATCGACCGCACCCTCTACGACTCCTGCCTCGACACCCGCGACTATCGACCGAAGAAAAAATAACACGCAGCCCGCCCCTGACGTCCTTCTTCAATTCCACATTCCAAATTTCGAATTTCACATTTTCCTATAAAAAATGACTGACCTCCGCGAAAACATCCAAGCCGCCCTGGCCGACTTCCAGAGCCTCCCGCTCCCGGATGCCGCCCGGCGATTGTTTGGCGTGCTGGGATACGAATCCGAACGCACGATCCCGCTTCGTGGAGTGAAAGGCTTCCTCACGACCTTCGATCCGCAGAGCCGCCTAACCCCCAAAGAAAAGGAAACCCTCTCGAATCTCTCCTCCCTGCATCTCCTGTTCCAGCTCAGCGACGCGGAGCTGACCACCATTTCCTGCTTGGAGTTCATCCGGCACAAACTTCCGTTCCGGAGCATCGTCGTGCATGAGGACTTCGACGCACTGCCGAGGAAGGACCGCTCCCGACTCACCAGCGCCTGCGACAAACAATTCACCAGCCTCGACGACTTCCGCTCAGGCGCACGCCAGTTTCTGGAACGAGAAAAAGTGCATTGATGGACACAAACTGGAACTGCCGGACGCGAAACGACAGGCAATGGACCTCGAAGAGGCAATCCTTCGTGTCTTCGTGCCTTCGTGTGAACCGCAACCCATGAGAGCCGGCATCGCATTGGGTTCCAACCTCGGCGACCGCCTCGGCCACCTGCGCGAAGCCAGGAGGCGCCTCCTCGACCTCCACGATGGATCTGGCCCGTTCCTTTGCTCGAAAATCTACGAAACCCCCCCCGTGGATTGCCCGGACGGCTCCCCGCCCTTCCTCAACGCGGCCATCGAACTCTCCACCCAGGCCCCTCCCCTCGAACTCTTGGCAGATCTCCAGCTCATCGAAATCGAATCCGGGAGACCTCCAGATCATCAATTCCATGGCCCGCGAACCCTTGACTTGGATTTTCTCTATTATGGAGAACTCCAGTTATCGCACGTTTCGCTAACCCTGCCGCATCCGATGATCTCCGGTCGTATTTTTGTTCTCAAGCCACTCGCCGATATCTGCCCGGAACGGTTGATCCCACATGTGAATCACTCGGTTCGCGAACTGCGCGATAACAAGGAGCAACAAGAGGCAAACCAAAACGCAATAAGTCTCATATCATGCTTTTGACAAAGGCGTTAAATCTATATTTTACTTTTGAAAAAGACACGGAAATTTCTGATTGAAGCGAAGGAATCAGGGCGGAAGATTGCTTGCCTGACTGCATATGACTACCCGATGGCAAAGCTGTTGGACGATGCGGATTTAGATTTTATTCTTGTGGGGGATTCCTTGGGGATGGTGGTGTTGGGTTATCCGGACACGACGCATGTCCGGATGGAGGACATGCTTCACCACACGCGGGCTGTGGCCCGAGGAGCAAAGAAGACATGGATTGTCGCCGACCTGCCTGCGGGGAGCTACGCCTCCCCGGAGGCGGCGGTGGAAAACTCGTCGCGCCTGATCGAAGCGGGTGCTGACGCGGTCAAGATCGAGGGCGGGCGGGAATGCCTGCGGATCGTTTTGGCGATTCGTGCGGAGGGAATTCCCGTTGTCGGACATTTGGGAATGCTGCCCCAGCGGGTATGCGAAGAAGGAGGGTATCACATCAAAGGACGCGCGGAAGCCGAAGCTTTGAGCCTGGTCGCGGATGCTAGGGCCCTCGATGAGGCAGGCGCCAGCGCTGTGGTCTTGGAACTCGTGCATGCCCCGGTCGCGGAGCAGGTTTCCCGAGCCGTGAAAATCCCCACAATCGGCATTGGCAGCGGCCCCTCGTGCGACGGCCAGATTCTGGTCCTGCACGACGTGCTCGGCCTGTTTCCGTGGTTCCGTCCGCGATTTGCCAAAGCGAGGGCCGACCTGGCGGCGGAGGTGACACGCTCTGCCGCAGAATTTGTTGCCGCGACGCGCTCGGGAGCTGAGTAGGGCTGCGCCGGGCGCACCCGCGAAGGCGGCAAACAGCGATGCGGTGCGCACCCTGTGCTTGGAGTCCCGCATCCGCCTCAAATCCCCGCGCGCCACTTTCCCGTCATGCCCCCCTCCGTAACCCGCAGGATGTTTTTCTTCCCTAAAGCTGCCGCAGGGTTTACTTCGAAGGGAAACCGGATGAACCCGATCCGCTCCCTCCTTCCGATTCTGCCCGTTCTTTGCGTTTTCTGGATCTCCGGATGCGCGGCACCGCGCCAACTCGTCACCGACCCGGCCCCGGGCGGGAAAGCCGGAGACACGGAGCAGCTTCCCTCGCTTTACTCCCCGAACCCGGTCAAGGTCCTGAACGGAAAGGCGTCTTTCTACGGGAAGCCGCAGAAAACCGCCAGCGGCGAGCGCTTTGATCCCAAAAAACTCACGGCCGCGCACAAAACTCTCCCCATGCACAGCGTTGTCCGCGTCGTCAACCTCCGGAACGGGAAACACGTCATCGTCCGCATCAACGACCGCGGCCCCTACGTCCGCGGCCGCATCATCGACCTGAGTGCGGCCGCCGCCCAAAAAATCGACATGGTCAATTCCGGCGTGACCTCCGTGAGGGTCGAGGTCCTGAAAAAGATCGACGTGATGACGAAGCCGAACCGCAAGGTCAAGCTCGCGGGCTAGGCCCAATACTGTTTGCCTTTCGGAAAATTGCGGCGAATAGAAAAAGGACGGGGGCACCCCGTCGCCGGAGCGCCCCCGCTTTCAGATGGCTGTAAGCCGGATTCTGTCCGGTCCGCGGCTTTCGCCGGAACCTGGACGGCCATTTGTCTTGCCCCGCGCCTTTCGGCCGGGGCAGTCCTCGCGGACTGCGACTATTACCCGGAGGTCACCTTCGGCTTTCGCCTCGGGATCGGGCAGGCAACCCGGACCCTCCTGTTCTGTCTTGCACCGCATGGGGTTTTTCGTGCCCCCGGACTCGCGCCCGGGGCGGTGGGCTCTTACCCCGCCTTTTCACCCTTGCCCTCCGGCTTTCGCCGGAAGGCGGTCTGTTTTCTGTGACACTTTCCGTCGGCCGGAATTTTCATCCCGGCCTCCCGCGCGTTCTACGCGGCATGCCGCCTTGTGGTGTCCGGACTTTCCTCTCCCCGCCCGCCTCGCGGCAACCGGAGAACGGCCGTCCGCCATCGGAGGAAAATGTTATACCACTCCCGCGCCTCATGCAATAGTGGAGGCATGAAAGCAAGAATATGAACATCTTCCGCATCGATCAAAAATTGGTGTCCAGCCCGCTCGCGGACATCGAGGCAGAAGTGAGGCGGCAACTCGACGATCTCGGGTTGAGACCGCCCCGCGGCAGGGTCGCCGTCACGGCCGGAAGCCGCGGGATCGCCAACATCGCCCGGATCACGAAGGCGGCCGGCGACTGGCTGCGCGCGAACGGGGCGGACCCGTTTCTCGTCCCCTGCATGGGATCACACAATGGCGCGACGGCGGAGGGCCAGCGCGAGATGATCGAGTCGCTCGGGCTCACCGAGGCGGCCACCGGCATGGAAATCCGCGCGAGCATGGACGTGGTGAAAATCGGATCGGTGTCCACCGGGGATGTCTGGATGGACCGCCACTGCCACGAGGCGGACGGCGTGCTCGTCCTCAACCGCATCAAGCTCCACACCTGCTTTTCCGGCCCGGTGCAAAGCGGGTTGACCAAGATGATGGTTGTGGGGATGGGGAAAATCCGTTCGGCGGAGACCTTTCATTCCTCCCCCACCCCGCAGATGAAGGAAATGCTCCTCGAAATGGGCGCGCTCATCGTGGCGTCGGGAAAAATTTTCTGCGGCCTGGCCATCCTGGAAGACGGCTATGACCGGACGGCCGAACTGCATGCGCTCGCGCCCGGGGAGATCCTTTCGCGGGAACCGGCGCTGCTCGAACGCCACCGGCATTATTTTCCCGCGATTCCCTGCGACGACCTGCGCGTGCTGGTTGTTGGGGAAATCGGGAAAACATTCAGCGGAACCGGGATGGACACGAACGTGATCGGGCGTCGCGGGGTGAACGGCTTCGAGGATCTCGAACGCCCGCGCATCGATGTCATCGCCGCTCTCGCGCTTTCGGAAGCCTCGCACGGCAACGCGATCGGAGTCGGCCTCGCCGACTTCATCACCCGCCGCCTCCGCGACGCGATCGACGAGCGGAAAACGTTCCTCAATGCTTTCACGACCGGCGACATGCGGCGCATGGCCATCCCCTGCACGTTGAGCGACGACGAGGAGGTCGTGGCGCGCATCCGCGAGCGCTACGGAGATTCCGGCTGGATGTTCGTCCCGAACACGCTCCACCTCGAAACCCTCCACGCCTCGGAGGACATCGCCGACGAGCTGCGCGGCCACCCGCGCTGCGATGTCGCCAGCTCCCCGGCCCCGCTGGAATACCGCGACGGGAGAATCAATTTGTTTCCAAATTCAAAACCTGTCAGCGGAACCGCTGCCGCAGCCACCCGAGGTCGAAACGGTCGCCGGGGCAATCGGTCGGCTTGGGGTTGATTTCTTTGTGGCCTTTGACGATGGACGGCTTGCCTTTGATTTTTCCGACGCGGGCACGCAGGTAGGTGATGAGTTCATCCAGGGCTTCGAACTGTTCCTTCGTCGGTTTGTCGCGGTTGAAATCCCCCACGAGGCAGATGCCGAGGGCGATGTTGTTGAGGTAGTCGCTGGCGACATGCCCGCCGTTGATCTGGCGGGTCCAGCGGTTGCCGATTTCAATCTCCCCGTTGCCGGAGGAACTCCCGTTTCCGATGACAAAATGGTAGGCGAGCCCGTTCTGCATCTTCCGGACACGCAGGTGATAGACATCGAAAATCCGTGCGTTTCCCTGCCGGGTCCCGCTGTTGTGGACGACGATATATTTCCAGCGCCCGCGCTGCACCTTCGCCTGGTCGATGGCTTTGCGGACTGCGGGCGTCAGATAGCGGTAGCGCTTGAAAAAACCTCCGAATTGCAGTCGCGGCGCGGGCTCGATCCCCTGGTCTTCCTCCAGCCCGGATTTCTCCACATGGATCGGCGCGTCGAGCGGGTGGCCCTGCGGGGTTTTCGCATGGGGAGATTGCGCCGGGCTGGGCGGAGGGGTCGGATGCGGGGCTGGCGTATTCTCCGGCGTGGCCGCGGGTTTTTGGGGCTCGCGCACGGGATGGTCGGGGACATCGATGATGTCCGGTGTCTCGGCCGGATTGGGAGTCTTCTTCTCGGCCTTCTCGGGCTTTTCCGGGGTGGGTTCCGGGGTCGGCTTTTTATGGTGAGGCACCGGGGTTTCTTCGGGCTCGGGAGTGCTCTTCGGCGTCGGTTTTGGGGTGGGCTTGGGAGTGGGTTTCGGGGTGGAGGCCGGCTTCGGCTTCCGGCGCGGAGTGGCCGACGGGGACGGCTTCGGAACCGGGTGGATATCCTCGCGAGACTGGAGAAAAAGCTGCCGCTTTTCCTCGTCGCTCATCTGGGCACGCGCGGCCGGGACGAGAAAGAGCACCCATCCAAACAGAAGCATCCAGACGACAATCGCTTGTTTCCGCACGCCGCACACTAGCAAACCGGTGCCCATGATCAAGCCGCCCGACATTCAATACAAAACCCGGACCAGGCAGAGGCCGGCGGCGGGTGCAACGTGGGAGGCGCGTGGCCCGGCATCTTTCAAGCGCCTCCGGAGTTCGTCGAGGGAGAGCCGGCCGGCCGCACACCGGACGGCCGAGGCCGCCAGCATCCGGACCATCTTGTAAAGAAACCCATCGCCTTCAAAAGCGAGCGTCCATGCGGGGCCTTTCCTGCAGAGGCGGATGGCGGAGACCGTCCGGGTCGTTGGCTCGGGAGCTTTGGATCCACGGGCGCAGAAAGCCGCGAAGTCGTGCCGCCCGGTAAAGCTCTCGCACGCGGCCTTGAGAAGGTCCAGATCGAGCGTCCCCGGCACATGCCACGCCCGGTTGATCAGGAGCGGCGGCATCACCGGGCCGTTCCAAATCGTGTACCGGTAGATTTTCCCGCGCGCCGAGAACCTCGCATGAAAATCCGGCGCGGCTTTTCTCAAACTCATCACGCGGACTCCCGGAGGGATGTTCGCGTTGACGGCGGGGAGCCACTCGCCGACCGGCAAGCGATCCTCGGGAACGTCGGCATGCGCCGACTGCCCTTCGGCGTGCACGCCGGCGTCTGTGCGCCCGGAACCATGGACCACGATGCGCTCCCCGCAAAGCAAACGGAAAGCCGACTCCAAAGCATCCTGCACCGCCTTTCCATGCGACTGGCTTTGCCACCCGGAGAATTGCGTCCCGTCGTAGGCGACGGTCATCCGCAGTCTCATGCTTGGGAATCCAGCCAGCTCTGGAGCAGGATCTGCGCGGCGACCTGGTCGATCATGGCCTTCTGGTCGCGCGCGTTTTTTCCAGCCTCGTGAAGCGATCTTTGCGCGGAAACGGTCGTCAGCCGCTCATCCCATGGCACGACCCGGCACGCGGTCTCCAATTTCAATGCCTCGATAAATTCCCGGGCCTTTTGCGCGGCAGGGCCGAACGTGCCGTCCATGTTGCGCGGCATGCCGACGACGATTGTCTGGGTGCCCTTCTCCGCCGCGATTTCCAGAATCCGCCGCACGACCCGTCCCGACTTGACTTGAATCGTCTCCACCGGGTGCGCGAGCATCCCGAGATCGTCGCTGGCGGCGACACCCACGCGGGCATCGCCGAGATCAATTCCCATCGCACGGTTCATTTGCGATTGAAAATCTCACACCTCCCCCCTAGGTTCAATCACCATGTCACAATTGTCGCTGGACAAATTCGGGGAAAACCTGCCGGTTTCGGGCGTGGTCGCCTTCTCGCAGGTCGCGATCGGCCTGGGAGTCGGGATTCTGGTCGCCGACCGCATCGGCCGCAACGCGCGCCGCGGCCTCGCCATCGGCCTCTTGAGCGCGGGAGTGGCAACGTTCGTGCCGGTCGTCTGGGGAGTTATCTCAAACATCAGCAACCGTCCGGGTTCCTCGCGCACCATGCGCAAACGCTTGGACGGCATCCGTCGCGTGCCGGGAGTCGGCGATGGCGACCACCTGTTTTAGCGCCGTTTGAAAATCGTCCTCGCCTCCGCGTCTCCGCGCCGCAAACAGTTGCTGGAAGGAGCGGGCTACCTGGTCGAATGCGTCGTCTCCGGGGCCGAGGAAATCGAGGACCACTCGTTCGCGCCGGCGGACCTGGCTTTGGAAAATGCCGCGCGCAAAGCCGGTGTCGTCGCAAAGGATTTTCCCGGGCGCGCCATCATCGCCGCCGACACGGTCGTGTGGAAAAACGGCCGGTTTTTTGGAAAGCCGTCCGACCTCGATGAGGCATTCCAGATGCTGAAGGAGCTCGCCGGCCAGACGCACGAGGTCGTCACCGGTGTGGTGATCCATTTTCCCGGCGGGGAAACCGCGCGCTTTTCGGAATCCTCGCTGGTCACGTTCCACGCGTTGGATGACGGGGAAATCCGGGCTTATCTGGGGTCGATCCATCCGCTGGACAAAGCCGGCGCCTACGCCGCGCAGGGGGACAACGGCCGCATCATCAAAGCCATCGAAGGCTCGGTGACCAATGTCATCGGCCTGCCATTGGAGCGGATCCGGGAATTGTTGCAGCCCTGATCCCCTCTCTTGGAAACGCACAGACGCTGTTCTGCCGGGGCAAAACAGCGAGCGCAGGCGGGACGCGCGTTCTCCGTTTTTGCAACTTCCCGAGAGCCGGCCGAAAGGGGGTGCCCCCCAAGAAAATCTGTGCATTTGCCGTGGCCGGGCGCTAGGCTGGCTGGCCATGAATCCCTCACTTCTTGCAGACGACGATTTTTATCCGTTGATCGAAGCGCGGCACTGCGACCCGTTCCGGATTTTGGGGCTGCGGGAATTCCAGGGGCGGTGGATCGGGCGGGCGCTACGGCCGGACGCGGCGCAAGTCCGCATGGTGGCCGCGGATGGAAGAGCCTTCGATCTGACGCGGATCCACGAGGGAGGCCTGTTCGAGGCGGTGCTGCCCGGCGTGGCCGGGGAGTTCGGCTACACGCTGGAATTTACCGGGCATGACGGCGCGAAGTGGCGCTCCCACGACCCCTACTCGTTCGGACCCGTGCTCGGGGAGATGGATATTTACCTGTTCAACGAGGGGACGCATTACGACGTTTACAAAAAGCTCGGCGCCCACGTGATGGAAATCGGCGGCGTGCCCGGCGTGCATTTTTCGGTCTGGGCCCCGAACGCCCAGCGCGTGAGCGTCGCCGGCGACTTCAACGGCTGGGACGGCCGCGTCCACCCGATGCGGAAGATGGTCCCCGCCGGAGTCTGGGAAATCTTCCTGCCGGGAGTCCACGAGGGGGCGCATTACAAATTCGAGATCCGCGGGCCGCATGGCGAGGTCTTCCTGAAGACCGACCCCTACGCGTTTTTCGCGCAGCATACGACCGAGACCGGCTGCATGGTTTTTGACCTGAACCGCTTCACCTGGGCGGACTCCGCCTGGATGGAAAAGCGCCGCCAGCGAAATCCCTACGCCGCGCCGATGAGCATCTACGAGGTCCACCTCGGGTCGTGGCAACGGATCACCGAGGACGGAGACCGCTTCCTGAGCTACATCGAGCTCTCCGACCGGCTGATCCCTTATGTCAAAGAACTCGGGTTCACCCACATCGAACTGCTGCCGGTGATGGAGCACCCGTTCGACGGGTCGTGGGGCTACCAGGTCGTGAACTACTACGCCCCCACGAGCCGGTTCGGGAACCCCGACGAATTCCGGCACTTCGTGGACCGGTGCCACCAAGAAGGGATCGGGGTCATCCTCGACTGGGTGCCCGGGCATTTCCCGAAAGACGCGCACGGGCTCGCGCACTTCGACGGCACCTGCCTCTACGAGCACGAGGACCCGCGCCTCGGCGAGCACAAGGAGTGGGGCACTCTCATCTTCAACTACGGCCGCAACGAGGTGAAAAATTTTCTGATCGGCAACGCGCTGTTCTGGATGGATGAATTCCACATCGACGGCCTGCGGGTGGACGCGGTCGCCTCGATGTTGTATCTGGATTATTCGCGCAAGCCCGGCGAGTGGGTGCCGAACTGCTTTGGCGGCCGCGAGAACCTCGACGCCATCGCGTTCCTCAAGCGCTGCAACGAGGTCTGCTACGACCGCTTCCCCGGCATCACCATGATCGCCGAGGAATCCACCGCGTGGCCCGGTGTCTCGCGCCCGACCTACGCCGGCGGGCTCGGCTTCGGGTTCAAGTGGAACATGGGCTGGATGAACGACAGCCTGCGCTACATCAGCAAGGACCCGATCCACCGCCGCTACCACCAAGGCGACATCACGTTCTCGATGCTCTACGCGTTCCAGGAACACTTCGTCCTCGTCCTCAGCCACGACGAGGTCGTGCACGGGAAGGGGTCGCTGCTCGACAAAATGCCCGGCGACATCTGGCAGAAATTCGCCAACTGCCGGATGTTCCTCGCCTGGATGTGGGCGCATCCGGGAAAGAAGCTGATTTTCCAAGGCATGGAATTCGGCCAGTGGCACGAATGGGCCCACAACCGGAGCCTCGACTGGCACCTCACGCACTTTCCCTTGCACGACGGCCTGCGGCGCCTGGTCCAGCACCTCAACTGGCTCTACGCCAACGAACCCTCATTCCACGAGCTCGACGACTCCTACGACGGCTTCGAATGGGTGGATTTCCACGACGCCGACAACACCGTCTGGTCGTTCGTGCGCAAGTCCCGCACGGGAGAAGACATCCTGTTTGTCGTCAATGCCACCCCGGTCGTCCGCGGGGCCTACCGCGTCGGTATCAGCAACCACGGCTTCTACGGGGAAGTCCTCAACACCGATGCCGAAACCTACGGCGGCAGCAACGTGGGAAACTACGGCGGACGCTGGTCGGATGAAAACTGGGCCTGGCAGGGCAAGCCGCACTCGGTCCTCCTCGACCTCCCGCCGCTCTCGGTCATCGCGTTCAAACACAATAAGGGCTAACCCGCCGAATCAAGCTGCTGCCTCAAGGCCTGGATGGCGGGGCGGACACCCGCGAGCATCCCCTCGGTCCAGCTGCATTCGATCGTCAGGTGCCGGCAGCGCTCCGCTTTCCGCAGCTCCTTCAAAAACGGGCGGAAATCCTCCCCGTGCACGCCCGGTTGGGCGCGGCCGGCATTTTCGGCAACGTGAGCGTGGGCGATGAGGTCCGCATGGCGGGAAATGGATTCGGGTGCCTCGCCGTTGCGCAGCATATGAAAAATATCGACCAGCAGTTTGACGTGGGGGTGCCCGCAGCGCCGGACAGCTTCGGCTCCCTCGTCCACCGTATTGACCAGGTTGCATTCGCCCCGGTTGAGCGGTTCCACCACCAATGTGACCCCATGTTTTTCCGCGAGCGGCCCGCACAGATTCAAGGCGGCCACAAATTGCTCGAAGCCGTCCGCCGCAGGCCAGCCGTCGGGCAATTGGCGCGCTCCGCCGGAACCAAAAACAATCGTCGTCATCCCGATCGAACCCGCCCGGCGAAACGCCTGCTCCGCGTAGCGTCCGAGGCGCCCGAAATCCACCGCCGGCCCAGTGACTTTCAGATCCGCTGGAAGAAAACAGTTCGCTGCGATGAGAGGCCGGAGAGCGCTGTGGGCAGACAGCGCCGACGGCGAGAATTCCGCATCGGGTTTCTCCGGCACAAGAAACCCCTGCACGTTCCCTTCGAGATAGTCGAAGGGTGGATCGGGGAACCCGGCGATGTCCGAGGGATGGGCGCAAATGCCAATTTTCATAGTGGTATCAATTGCAGAACCGCGACAGAAGCGCAACACCTGCCGACGCCGGTTTGGTGATGTGGGGAGGCTTGAGGTAAACCGGAGCCGGGACGCCCTCGACAAAATCCCGCGCGGCGAGGACTCCGGCGCGGGGGGGCATTACAATTGCCTCCGGCAGATCCTCGAGGGCGGAGGTCGCAAATACGGGGATTCCCGGCCGGAGCAATCCCCGCGCTTCCGGCGGGCGATGAAGGGCGGGCGGCGAAAGGAATTTCCCGCCGGCAACATGCGCGAGGAACCACTGGCCGGCACGCGCGTCACCGGCGACAAAATACTCGGGCGCATCATAGCCGAGAAGCGACGAAACCCCTGCCAGCCTTGCCCCGCAGGCCGTCGCGATTCCCCAGGCGGCGGCGATCGACGCCCGCAGCCCATTGTAGCTGCCCGGGCCGGTGCCCACCACGACGAGGTCCGTGCCTCCGTGCCCGCCAATCGCGGATTCGAGATGGGCGAACAGTTCGGACCCCCGCCCGCGCGGGCTTTCAAACGCCCACGACCCCACGACCGCCCCATCTTTCAAAACGGCCAGGCTGCCCTGCGGGCACGAGCATTCGATGGCGAGCACGTTCATCGGGCCCCCCGGATCCTGCGGCATCCGGGCTCGATGGAAAAGCCGATCCGCCATGCCCCCGCAGGAAGTGCCCCGGGGAATTTGTCCCCCCACTCGATCGCCCGGACGCCCGGCGACAGAAAATACTCCTCGTATCCCAGCCCGGCGAGTTCCCCCTCCGAATTCAACCGGTAGAAATCGAAATGGACCAGCGGCAGCCGCCCGCCCGGATATTCGTGGACCAAGGTGAATGTCGGGCTCGAAACCCCGCCCGGATCGATCCCGAGCCCCTCGGCAAGCCCTTTCACGAAGCAGGTTTTTCCAGCGCCGAGCGGCCCTTCGAGGCTCAGCGTCGTGTCCGCCGCGATCCCTTCGGCCAGGTTTCTCCCCAAAGCACGGGTCTCCTCCTCGGAAGTGCAGGCGACCCCCTGCCCTGTAAAGATTTTGTCACTCGTCGGATTTCGGTTTGCCATACAGGCCCCAATCTAGTTCGCTGGCCGCCATGAGCACAATCTCCCAATCCTCACTCTGGAGCCGGTTCCAACAATATTTCCTCAGCTACGACGATCTCGGCATTTCCGTGGACATCAGCCGGATGAATTTTCCCGACGATTATTTCACCGGCATGGCGTTCGTCGCCGACCTGGCCTGCAAGCAGATGAAGGCGCTCGAAGCGGGCGCCATCGCCAACCCGGACGAAAACCGCATGGTCGGCCACTACTGGCTCCGCAACGCCGCTCTCGCCCCCACCCCGGAGATCCGCGAGGCCATCACCACCACCGAAAAATCCATTTTGGATTTTGCCGCCGGCGTTCACGCGGGAAAAATCCTTTCGGCCACAGGCGCGAAATTCACCGACCTCCTCGTGGTCGGGATCGGCGGGTCCGCGCTCGGCCCCCAGCTCGTCGCCGACGCGCTCTGGGCCCCGGAAAACCCGCTTCGCCTGCACTTCTTCGACAACACCGACCCGGATGGAATGGACAGAGTCCTCGCTCAGATCGGCGTGAGCCTCGGCACCACGCTCGTCGCCGTGATTTCCAAATCCGGCGGGACCAAAGAGTCGCGCAATGGCATGCTCGCCGCCCAGGCCGCCTTCAAAAAAGCGGGGATCGCCTTCGCGAAAAACTTTGTGGCGGTGACCGGCGAGGGCAGCGATCTCGACAAGGTGGCCGTCGCCGAAGGCTGGCTGCGCAGGTTCCCGATGTGGGACTGGGTCGGCGGCCGGACCTCGGTGATGAGCGCGGTCGGGCTCGTGCCGATGGCGCTGCAGGGTCTCGCCGTCGAGGATTTTCTCGACGGGGCGTCCGCCATGGACGCCAAGACCCGCACCGACGACATCCGCAAAAATGCCGCCATGCTCCTCGCCCTCATGTGGTATCACGCGGGGGGCGGGCGCGGCCTGAAGGACATGGTGGTCCTCCCCTACAAAGACCGCCTGCTGCTCTTCAGCCGCTACCTCCAGCAACTGGTCATGGAATCGCTCGGCAAGGAACTCGACCTGGACGGAAACGTCGTCAACCAGGGCATCGCCGTTTACGGCAACAAGGGCTCGACCGACCAGCACGCCTATGTCCAGCAACTGCGCGACGGGGTGGACAATTTCTTCGTCACGTTCATCGAGGTCCGCAAGGCCGCCGACTCGGCCCCGCTCGAAGTCGAGCCCGGCGTCACCCCCGGCGATTTTCTCCAGGGCTTCCTCCGCGGAACCCGCCGCGCCCTCCAGGAAAACGGGCGCGAGTCGATCACCGTCAGCATCCCCGAGTTCAACGCGTTCCAGCTCGGCGCGCTTATCGCGCTCTACGAGCGGGCAGTCGGGTTCTACGGCTCGCTCGTCAACGTCAACGCCTACCATCAACCGGGCGTCGAAGCCGGGAAAAAAGCCGCCGCAAAAATCATCGAAACCCAGCTTAAAGTCGTGGCCTGCCTGAAAAAGTCCGCGAAGCCCCAGACGCCCGAGCAGGTCGCCTTGGCCGTCGAGGCCGACCCCGAGGAAGTCTTCCACATCCTGCGCCACCTTGCCGCCAACCGCCCGGACATCCGCGTGGAAAACGGCCGGTCGCCGGCCCTGGACACGTTCTCCGCATGAAGCTCCGGGTCGTTGCCGCCGCCGCCCTGCTCGTTCTCGCCGGATGCGATTCGCCCGCCCGCACGGCCGGCACCGCGCGCAAGCAGCTCGCAGCATTTCAGGCCGCCCCCGACGCGCAGAAGCAGGCCGCGGTCGAGCAATCGCTTGCCAAGCTCGATGCGCAGGTGGACGACCTCGATAAAAAAGGCGACCGTGGCCAGGCGGACATCTTCCGCCGCCAAGCCTTCACCCTCCGCACCGACTTCCAGGCCGCCAAGCTGGCGAGCGCCCTCAACAATGCGTCGAAGGCCATCCAGGGGATCGGCGAAGCCTTCAAGGATGCCGGCAAGAGCTTCAGCGAAACTTTCAAAAACACCGGCACCAACCGGCCCTGAACCTGCACTGGAGGGACCGGCGGCGTCCTCGATATTCTCTCGGTGATGCCCCCGACATGCGGGCAATCCTTTGGAAAATCGGTTCGACTTGTGGTGCGCGAAGGTGGAAAGTGGAGCCATGTCTATCGCCGCCCTGCTCCACCAATTTGGGAAACCTGCCGATTCGCTCGCTCCTGCGGAAGTCACGCTGCCTCCTCCGGGGCCGGAAGAGGCCGTCCTGGACATGCTGGCGGCCCCGATCAACCCGGCAGATCTCAATGTCATCGAAGGCACCTACGGGGATCTTCCAGAACTCCCCGCCACCATCGGGAACGAAGGAGTCGGCCGGGTGTCGTCCGTGGGATTGGGCGTGACCGGATTGAAGCCCGGCCAACTCGTGCTGCCCATGGCGTTTGGCACCTGGTGCAAACAGATGATCGTGCCCGCCGCCAATGCCGTTCCCCTCCCCGATGGGCTGGACATTTTCCAAGCGGCGATGCTGACGGTGAACCCGGCAACCGCATGGAGGATGCTGCACGATTTTGTGAAACTCGAACCGGGGGACTGGGTCGTCCAGAATGCCGCGAACTCCGGTGTCGGGCGCAGCGTCATCCAACTGGCGCACGCGCTGGGTTGGAAAACGTTGAATGTCGTCCGCCGGGCCGAGCTTGTGGAGGAACTGGCCGCCGCCGGGGGAACGGCCGTCGTCACCGAGGAATGCGATCTGAGAAATGAATTGAAAGGCATCTGCGGGGGGGCGCGCCCGAAACTCGCGCTCAATGCCGTTGGCGGCCCCAGCGCCCTGAACATCGCCAACACGCTCGCTCCGGGCGGGACGATGGTCACGTTTGGGGCGATGAGCAAACAGCCGCTGAAAATCCCCAACGGGCTCCTCATTTTCAAAGGTCTGAAATTTACGGGCTTCTGGCTCAACCGCTGGAGAAAGAATGCCGGGAACGCCGCGCGGCAGGAAACCTATGCCGCCGTCGCCGCCCATCTCAAGGCGGGGACGCTCTTCACGCCCGTCCATGAAACCTTCCCCCTCTCGCGCGTCGTCGAGGCCGTGGATGCGGCCGGCAGAGAGCAGCGCGGCGGCAAGGTCCTTCTCGATCTCTCCGCCTAACCCGGAAAAGCCACCAGCGAGGAAATGCACAGAGGTTCCTCAAAACGCGCTACCGAAGCATCGGCTTCGTCCGTGTTATCCTGGCGACGGTAGATGGCACAAATCAGCGATGTGTCGGCGAAGCGCTTCATCCCTCCTGACCTTCAAACTCATAAGTTTCCATCTCGATATCTATCACGCCGCGCGTCTTATACCAAACACACAGCGAAATAGGTAGAAAAAGTCGGGCACCTCGGCGATGTGCCCCTACCGATTTTTGGTAGGAATGGCTCGCCGAGCCGTCCGTCGATTCCACCCGTTTCGGTGTCTAAATGTTCTTATCCAGCCCATGGGTCAGTTGTTCACCGCCTCAATCTTCCCCGCCGGCGGTGTCGGCATCGGCGAGCCGGTTGGACGTGCAGGTGCCGCGCTTGGAGCTTCTGATAAACTCGAAAAACTCGCGGGCTTCCGCTCCCCAATCGCCTTTTTCCGCTTCCTGAATCGCTTCGCGAACCGGGAGCCCGCTGCGGTAAACCAGCTTGAACGCCCGTTTGATTTCGGTCCGGATCCGGGCATCGACGCCTCCCCTCCGCAGCCCGATCACATTGATCCCCACAAGCAGGTTGCGGAAATTCGCCATCACGAACGGCGGGATGTCTTTGTTGAAGCTCGAACTTCCCGCAACCATCGCCCGGCGTCCGATCCTCATGAACTGGTGAAAAACACTGCCTCCGCCGAGGACCGCCGCCTCGCCGACATCCACGTAGCCGGCGAGCAGGCAGTTGTTGGTGATGATGACATCGTCCGCGATCAAGACATTGTGCCCGAGATGGGTACCGACCATCAGGAAGCACCGGTTGCCCACGGTGGTCGCGGATCCTTCTTTTGTCCCCCGGTGGATGGTCACGTATTCGCGGATGCGGTTGTTGTCGCCAATTCTCACTTCGCTGACGATCTCCTCCTTGTGCGCAAAATCCTGCGGGGCGGCTCCGATCACCGCCCCGTAACCGACCACATTTCCAGTGCCCATGGTCACATGGGTTTCGAGGATGGCATGCGCCTGGATCACGCAGCCCGCCCCCAATGTCACGTCCGCGCCAACGACCGCGTGCGGCCCGATCTCCACGTCCTCCGCAAGCCGGGCGGAGGATGAAACGATGGCGGTGGGATGAATTTTCATAGGAGGCCCGCGTCGCGGAAACTGAAGTAAGGCTGCCGCCCGCCGTCGGCGGAACCGAGGATCATGTGGTCCATCAAATTGATTTGCAACATCGTCGCCGCTTCCCGGAGGGCGGATGTCAGGCGGCGGTCTGCGGCGCTGGGCTGCGGGTCGCCGCTCGGATGGTTGTGGACGAGCACCAGCGAATACGCGCTGTGGATGATGGCCGGGCGGAAGATCTCCCGCGGGTGCGCGACGCACTCGTTGATCGAGCCGAGCGCGACCTCCTCGACCAGCATCAGGCGCAGCTTGGTGTCCAACAAGATCACCCTCAGGGATTCCCGGCGCAGGGACAGGAACTCCTGCCCGAAAACGTCGAAAATCCTCGCGGGCGAGTCGAGCACCGGGCGTTCCTCCCGGTTGCGGGCAAGGCGTTTCCCGATCTCGAACGCGGCCGCGAGCTCGACCGATTTCGCTTTTCCGATCCCGGAAACTTTTTTCCGGATCTCGATCGCCGTGTCGCGGGAGAGCGGGATCAGGCCGCCGCTTGTCTGGATGAGTTCCGAAGCCATCGCCAGCGCGTTCTTTCCGGGCCGGCCGGTGCGGATGAAGATCGCCAAGAGCTCGGCGTCGGTCAGCGCCCCGATGCCGTGCCGGTCGGCTTTTTCCCTCGGGCGTTCCGAGACGGGCATTTCCAGAATGCGGGTCGTCTGCACGATCAGATTCGCTCGATCAGAGCGCACAGATGGGCGGCGATGGCCCGCAAACCCCGCGCGTATTTGTTGTTCGGGATCTCGTCCAGCTGGGAAAGCGCCTCTTCGATGAGGCGGAAGGCGACGCCCTTGGCCGCCTGCAAAGCTCCGGCGCTGCCGAGCATGGCCACCAGAAGCTCCCCGTCCACGGCCTCCTCTTTCAAAAGCAGGCTGCGGATCGTGGCCGGATCTTTCCCGGACTGGAGCATCAGCAAAACCGGCAGGGTGAACTTCCCTTTGCGCAGGTCCGTGCCGAGGGTTTTTCCCGTCTCCTCCTCGCTGCCGGCCAAGTCGAGGATGTCGTCGTAAATCTGGTAGGCCACGCCGAGTTTGGACCCGAAGCATTTCAGGGCGCCGATGACCGGAGGGCTCGCCTCGCTGATGAATGCACCCAGCTCGCAAGCGGCCGAAAACAGCGCCGCCGTTTTCATCTCGATGATGCGGTAGTAGTCGGCCGTCGAGAGCTTCAGATCAAACCGCCGCTGGGTCTGGATGATCTCCCCCGAACAAACCTCCGCGGCCGCGTCGGCGATCCGCCTGGAAATGTCGCTGTTGCTGAAATTGGTGGAAAGCCTCAGCGCATGCGCGAAAAGGCAGTCGCCGAGGAGCACCGTGATGGCGTTCCCCCATTTGGCGTTCGCCGACGGCTGGTCCCGCCGAAGCTCCGCCCCGTCCATGATGTCGTCATGGACAAGGGTCGCGATATGGATCAGCTCCATGATGACGGCGAGATCGACATGGCTGGCGGTGATCTTTCCCGTCGCCCCGGCGGAAAGCAGCGCCAGTGCCGGGCGCAGCCGCTTTCCGCCCGCCCCGCAGACATACGAAACATATCCCTCGACCGCCGGATCAAACGCCTTCGCCTGGGCCCGGATGCGTGCCTCCACCGTGTAGAGGTGGGGGTTGATCAGCTCGAAAGCCTGGGCAAATGTGATCGGTTCAACAGATGTCATGGCCGCAATATCAGATGGAATCCGCCTTCCAGGCAAGGATGCGCCGGATGATAAAAAACGGGATGACCATGGCGACGCCCACCGCCGCGGCGAGAAGCGGGCCGGGAATGGCGCGAGCGCTTTCGTTTTTGACGGCCTGCAACCCGGCGGTCACGACATCCTGGGGCATGGCCACAAATGCGGGGAACGCCTCGAAATGCGAGGCTGTGTCCTGCCCGCCCTCGCGGGTCGCGACTTCAAAAAATTCGGTCGGCACCGGGCCGGGGCAGAGGGCTGTGACCGTGACCCCCTTCGGGCGGAGCTCGATGGCGAGCGCCTCGGAGAAGCTCGTCACGTAGGCTTTCGTCGCCGAATACACGGCCATGTTCGGGAGCGGGAAGAACCCGGTCACGCTGCTGACGTTCAGCACCGCCGCCCGGCCCCCGCCCAACATCGACGGCAACAGCAGATGCGTCAGGTGGGTCAGCGCCGAGATGTTCACATCGAGCATCGCCTTCACCCGCTTCCAGTCGCTGGCATCAAACTTCCCGTGGTCGCCCAGCCCCGCGTTGTTGATGAGGAAATCCACCGCGATCTTTTCTTTCTGAAGCCAGCCCGCGAGCGAGGCCCTCTTCTCCTCGACCCCGAGGTCCGCGCAGTAGATCCTCACATCGAGCCCCGGATGGATCCCGCGAAGCTCCTGCGCCAGTTCCTCGAGGCGGTCGTTTCTCCTCGCGACCAGGACGAGCCCCCTCGCATACGGCCCGAGCTGCCGGGCAAATTCCGCGCCGAGCCCCGACGAGGCCCCGGTGATCAGTGCTGTGCATCCCTCGAAGTATTTCATAAGCTAGGAATCTCGATGATTGTTCGGAACCTATCCAGCCAAAAACCATTCACCACCGCCGACGGCTCCCGGATCCGCAGCATTCTGGACCGGGCAAACGCTCCTGTCAAAAGCCAGAGCCTCGCCGAGGCGATGGTCCCCGCCGGAACCTCGACCCTCCTCCACCACCACAAAGCCAGCGAAGAGTTTTATTTCATCCTCGAGGGAACCGGGACCATGGAAATCGACGGGGCGCTCCAAGGCGTCGCCCCCGGCGACGCGATCCTCATCCCGCCGGGCTCCCGGCACCGGATCACCGCCGCGGGCGACCTCCGCTTCCTCTGCTGCTGCGCCCCGCCCTACAGCCACGACGACACATTCGTCGGCTAGGCGGTTTTCTTTTTCGCCCTCTGAAGGCGCAGCACCTGCCGGATAAGGGGAATGTGTGCTCGATCCTTCGGGCGTCCAACCTTCTGTTTGCTCTTCAGGATGGATTCCAAAGGCAACACCGGCACATTCATCCCCTGCCAGCGCAGTCGTTTGGTATTCCCATATTCCACACCAAACTCGCCGAGGCCGTCCACTCGCGGCAGGAAATTTACCATCGTATCATCCGACAGGGCAGCAACTGTCGGGGCCAGCATCGTGCCGCCAAGCCGCAAGATCATTTCCGTCAACCGCACGAACCGGCGGACCGGAAGCTCGACCCAAATGTCCGTGTCGAGCGTCGTCGCAGGGACTCCTTGCAAAATCGCCGCCGACATCCCGGCTATTTGAAACCGAATGCCTTCCTCCCGGAGCGCGTGAACAACCCGTGCGAGCGGAGAAACCGCTCGTGCCGGTCCCACCGTTCGTCGGGGGTCGCGCTCAGGCTCATCGCAAACAAAATCCTCTCGTCCGCCGACAGCCCGGGAAACTTCCCCAGCCGACGATGCTCGGACTCGAATTTTTTTTTGTTCATCCATGCCAATCTATCTCCCTCAAGCGTCAAAAGCAATCCGGCTCTTGGTGGCCGGATCCACCATCTTCCTGCTCACTGGGAATCCGCCGGCAGAGGAGAACGCCGCACCGACCACACGATGTCCCTTTCTCCTTTGGCCGACTTCGTCGGGTTTCCGTGGTTGTCCACGAGGTCAGGACCGACGCTGTAAATGAGAAGGTTTCCGCCCTCCGCTTTGTAATGGAGATCCCCGCCGGTGAACGGGTCGCGCGGCAACGCGCCCTCCCACGCAATTTCCGCGAGGCTTTGCGGGTAATGCCCGCTGGCGATCCGGAACTTTTCCGCATTGAGCCCGAGGAGGGCGAGATCGAGCGACACTTCGTCCTCGTGGAGGTTGCGGGCAAGATTGCCGAACGAGGTTGCGGAGAGCCGAGTCAGCAATGCCGTGCGTGGGATTTCCTCAACGAGCTTCTTGGCCTCCCTCTCACCGGATTGAGGATCGAGGATCACTATCCTGATCCCCAGCATGAATCGGAGGTAAGTGGCGTAGTCGGCAACCAGAAGCGGGCGCAGTGGGTGTTGGTAGAAAAACCAAAAGATCGCTTTTTCTTTTCCCGCGGAATCCGTCGCGCCGAATGCATTGAAGAAACTTTTCCAGTTGATTTTTGAAGAAAGAAACCGTCCGAAGATGCTGCCGCCGAAGAACACTCTCTCACCGTCAAGTGCGCGAATAGACGATGTGCGGGCCAGATCCCTATGAAGCCTTAGCGGACCTGCGAGGCCATCGATCTCTCCGGGTGGGAGATCGAGCGTTGAAATCAGATTCATTTCTGCGAAAAGGCACATCCGCTCGCATGCAACCCCGACCAGCCAGGTGATGAGGATCGGGTCGTTCATGTAGAACTCGCAAATCCTCATCCCCGAGTTGATGTCACTCACCGCACCCGCGATATCTCCATCTTTCGCCATACACCATGAGTGGTTGAGGAGAAGATGGATTGCAGAGAGCATGGAGTAGGCATCGGGAAGATCCAGGTAGCACCCCTTCGCGTAGTCCCTCGCAAAATAGCATTCCTCTTTCCCGGCGGCTTCGGACAAAAGTTTCAGGACTTCGATTGCGGCAGGCTCCGCGAGAAAGGTTCTCATCGCCGCGATCTCCTTTTCTGGAAGCTGCGCCGTGTCATTCTTCGAGTTCGCGCCGGGAAGGCACCGCAGGGCCGGAGATTCTTTCGGCATCTGCTTGACCAGTTCGGCGGCTTTCTTCAGCAGCGGCGCGGCATTCCGGTCGTCAGGGGTAATCTTCGGAAAAAGTTCCGCATGGCTTGTCGGCAGGCCGCTCACCTTGATCTGCGCCTGGATGCTCCGCAGCCCGTCCGCCTCGGTTTTGGCCCAGAAGAGATACGCGCCAACAGGGACCGAGACAGTCATGCAGACGAGGATCAGAAAAACGACGAGGAGCTTTTTCAACGGCCCAATCCTCGAAAACCGGCCATGAAATCACAAGCGCTATCGGTCGCAGGGCAAACCGCATTGAACAGACGCATCGAACCGCTTTGTTCTGGGGAGCACGCCCGTCCCGGGTGTGGTTTCCGGCGTCCCGCCGGAAAATCGTGTCGGCGAGACGCCAACCCGGACACGCGAGACGCATGTGCTCCCCAGCAAAATAGCACCTCGTGCGGTGGGGGTTATGTATTTTCAATGCGTTCGCCATGATATCGCGCGATTTCAGGCTGGCAGTCGTTGGACCTCGACGAGGTGGCTGTTGAAAGGCGTGCGGCCCCACATGGGCGTCACGGTGGTTTTCCATTGATGGCCACTGAAAGGCGCGAGCACCTCTTCGCGTGTTGGAAAGTGGCAGCGCCCGCCGCGGATCCAGCCGGAGACCCTCACGAATGCTTCTTCAAGCATGGTGGCATAGTATCTCCACGAGCCATCGCGGAACGCCGTGCGGATCAACGCGCGTCCGCCCGGACAGATCCGCGAGGCGAGTTGTTCGAGCACGGAGCGCTGAACGTCCGGGTCCATGTAGTGAAGGACGTCGAGCATCACAATGTCGCCGGTGAATTCCGGCAGCGCGCGCGCGTCCCCGACATGGAATTCCAGCAACGGATACACGCCCGCCACCCGCTCGACGGCGATCTGACTTTTCCCGGCATCGGGCTCGATCCCGATGATCGGCTGCCGGCACCCGGATTCGCGCAGGAAGGCCGCGAGGAGTCCGACCCCGCATCCGATGTCGAGAAGCGGGCGGTCGGATGCCCTCAGCAGATCCGCAACGGCGGCATAGGCGGGATCCCATTGGGTTTTCCCCTTGGCGTAGCCATACAAAACCCGGCTGTGCCGGAATCGCTGAGCGGCCCGCATGGCCGGCGTCATGGCCGGTCCTCCCGCTTCACGAGCCAAAAAAACGCACCGGGCACTCCCCAGAGCGCAGACATGAGGTAGCCGCCCAAGGAAATCGAGACGGCGAGCGGCCCGGGAACGGAGGCGAGGTTTCCGAGCAGGAATGTGAACACGCCCTCCCGCACGCCCAGGCCGCCGAGGCTCACGGGCAGCCCGGAAATGAGATCCACAGCCGGCATCAGGGCGAGGAATTTGTCCGGCGGAAGTTCGAGGCCATAGGCGCGGCCCGAGCAAAAATACGTGAGAAAGTAGAGGGCGAGCATCGCCATGGAAACGCCGGCCGCGAGCAGGGTGCGCGGCCATTGCACGGCGCACTGGGAATAGACGCCGGTGAGTTCCACCAGACGTTTGCGCCCCGGCCAGCGCGCGGGCAGCCGGGCGACGATGCGGCGTGAGGAGAGAACGACCGAAAGAACAATCAGGGCGGCGAGTACGAGGAGGTAAACGGTGATCGCATGGACCAGCCCCGCCACAAGCGGGATTTCCGCAAGCCACCCGAACTGCCAGGACATCAGCCCCGACCCGAGCAGGATCATCGAAACCGTGCCGCAGAGCCTGTCCATGAGCACGGAGATCGCGCAGCGCCCGAGATCTTTTCCCCTCGCGGCCAGAAGACCGATTTTGACGACATCTCCACCCGCCCCGCCGGGAAGAAACAAATTGCAGAACAGCCCGGCGAAAAAGATCGCCGCGGACTCGGCAAACCGGATCTCGATCCCAGCCATTTTCAAAAAAATCCGCCAGCGCAAGAGGCAGAGGAATTGAACAATGCCGGCGAGAAGGAACCCGGCGAGCAGCCAGCGGATGTCCGCGGCGAACAAAACGGTGACGATCCGCCCCCGGAAATCCTGCCTGCTGAACAGCCAGGCGAGGAGCGAAATGCTGACAGCCGCCTGGATGGGCAGAACCAGCTTGCGGAACTTTTTCGTTTTCTGCTCGGTCACAAAGATGGATGAGCCTGCCACCTTGCCGGCACCCGCGTCAATCTGGCGAAAATTCGATGGCACCAAGGAGAAATTTTTTCGAAATTCCTCTACGGCGTAATTCGGGCGCTTTCTTCGTAGCGGTTGCAACGCAGGGCGCGAAGCGACCGAGGCCGGGCTTTCCATTCTGAAAGAATTTCGTTCTCGATAGTCCCTCGATAATGCCCCCGCCTTCCCGGCACGGAGGTTCGCCCACGCACTCACCCGCGCGGGTGGAACTTTTTCAGGACCGCCTTGAGCCCGCTTTTTTCGACGTGGGTGTAGATTTGGGTCGTGGAGATGTCGGCGTGCCCGAGCAGCTCCTGGATGATCCGCAGGTCGGCGCCGCCGCCGAGCAGGTGGGTGGCGAAGCTGTGCCTCAGCAGGTGCGGGAAGACGTTGATGTCCAGCCCGGCGCGCGCCGCGTATTGCTTGATGAGCTGCCAGATCCGCTGGGAGGTCAGCTTTTTTCCGCGGATCGAGAGGAAGATTTCCGCCCCGGTCCTCGGCCTGACAAGAGGCGGGCGCCCGGACTCGAGGTAGCTTTTCATGGCGGCAAGCGCCGGTGCCCCGACCGGGACCATGCGGGTTTTATTCCCTTTTCCGGTGACCCGGATGAACCCCGAATCTAGATCCAGATTTTCGAGGCGGGCGTCGCAGAGTTCCGAAACCCGCAGTCCGCTGGAATAAAGAAGTTCCAGCATGGCACGGTCCCGCAAGCCCCGCGGGTCACCCTCCCCGACGCTTTCGATCAGGCGGCGGACATCCCCGGGATTCAATGTCTCGGGCAGGTGTTTTTCCGGTCGCGGCAGAGAAAGCGTCTCGGCGGGATTCCTCGCCCAGCCTTGGCGAGAAACCAGGAACCGGAAAAATATCCTGACCGCCACGGCGTCGAGACGGACCGAGGATGCCTGAAGGCCGGACCGCTTGCGGAATGCGAGAAAATCCGTGATGTGCCCGGGCTCGACGGTTTTCAAAGCCAGCCCGCGGTGCGACGCCCATGCGGCAAATGTCTCCAGACTCCGCTGCACAATAAGCTGGTAGTTGGTCGAAAGCCCGCGCTCGGTGGCCAAGTAGATCAAAAACTCCTCAATTTCGTCGGACATGCAGGAGCTTATGTTAGCCGCATAGGAATAAATTCCACGCAGATTCAGGAGGGGTGTCGGCGACGGAGCAAAAGTGAACGAATTTCAGAGTGTGTAAGAAGCTAACACGGTGGGCCATACATCTTTTGAAGGCTGCTCGCAGACCCAAAAACGGCGGTTGGGATGGTGCATGATGGCGACGGACTTGCGTTTGGTCGGGGCGACCACCACTGGTGGATCGAGCTGTCATGCTGCCAGAGGTCGCCGACGGATGATCTGATGCTTTTCAAGGCAGGAATGTCGCCGCGTGAGAGCGCGACGGCGACCAAGAAAGATGAGACCTCGCTAGCCGCTCAGCGGAGGAGGATTTTCCGGCCCCGACAGCAAAGAAAAACCAATCGTCTTCTTCAAGCCCCCGTTTCCGTTTCTGCCGGACGAAAGGAAACACCGAGGCGACGTTTGTTCAGTCGCCCGGTCCTGATGTGCTGCTCGTCGCCTTGCGAGCGGTTTCTGGCGAGCAGGTTTGCAAGGCAGGCCTCGGCCGCAAACACGGCGAGCGCGAGCAGAAGCAGCGCCGGCCACAGCGGGACAACGCCCCGGCTTTTCGCCAGCCAGAGGTTGAGCTCGTCAAGGCCGCAAACCGTTTCGGCCGGCACGATGGTTTGCAGCGCGGCCGGTTCGATCGCGCGGAGGGCCGACTCGCGGCGGTCCGCATTCACGGAGAAAACCTGCAGGGCAGGCTCCCGCGTTGTGCCGGCCTCGTAAAAGCCGGAGTTTTCGGCGTGGTCTTTCAGCACGGGTTTTTCGCCGGCCGGCAGCGTGGATTCCGTGCCGTCCGGCAGTTTGAGCAGGAGGGGCTGATCGGCGGGAAGGTTCGGGGTCACCGGCAGCGATGCGCCGACGGTGCGGGCCGAATCCGCGCCGGATTGTTCGGACGAGAATCGCGCGATTTGCTGCACGAGTGGCAGGAACGCGGGCGACAAAGGAAAATCCCCCCAGGCGCGGTCGGCGGAAGCGTTGACGATAAAGACGCGCCCGGGACCGCGCCCTGCAAAAATCACGAACGGGATCCCATTGGAAAACGTCAGCAGAGACCTGGCATCGGCGTCGAGTTTCCATCGGCCGAGTTTGATTTGCGGCAGGGCCGGGAACGGCGTGTCCTTGTCCCAGGCGTTGGCGAGCAGCGGGTGCCCCGGCTCGGAGATCAGCGTGGAGAGGCGGCCGGGCGGGAGTTCGCCGACACCCAGCAGTTTCGCGGGCAAAAAATCCATGCGGGCCAGGCCGGCAGGGGTCGCCAGATCGCCTGGAAAATACGCGACCGTGCCGCCGCTTTGCAGGTAGCGCCCGAGGCGGACCAGCGCGCGGTCGCCGAGGTTTGCGACATCCGCGAGGAACACCGCGGAAAAGCCTTCCAGAGGTGTCTCGTCCAGTTTTGCGGAGGAAATGGTTTCGGGGGCAACGGCTGTTCCGGCGGCCAGCGCCTTGCCCAAATAGTATCCCGACCGCAGCCGGGGAGCGCCCGCCTGCTGGCCTTCGGCCACGAGCACGCGCGGCTGCCGGAAAACGGGGATCGCAAAATAGAACTTGTCGTCGGCCGGCAGATTGTCCCCTTCGATGCTGGCCACGCCCTCGGCCCAGCGCCCGGCAACTTGCGGCATCCGCGCCTCGAACGCGACTTCCATCGAGGCGCCGGGCGCGAGGTCGATGGGTTTCTGCGCGACCCGCTCCGCGCCAACCCGGATTTCCAAGACATCCTGGAGCGGTCGCTCCGAAAAATTTTCGACGGTCGCGACGCCGGCAACCGGAGTGCCGGCGGCGGCGAACGGGGCTGAGATTTTGACGTTCGTCACGGCCGCATTCGGAGGGTTGCGGTTGTCCGGCCGGACAACCACGGGGTGCAAACCGGATTTGTCCCAAGCCTCGTCAAACACCGGCTTCGGATCGAACCGCCAGGCGGTCTCCTGGCTGTCGGTGAAAAAGTAAAGCTCCCGGAGCCCGTGCGTGCCGCGCGCGACGATTTTTTTGGCTTCGCGGAAGACGGCGGAAAAATCCGAAAGCGACTCGCCGGGGAGGATGCTCTCCACCATCTGGCGCGCGACCCGGTGGTCGAGCGTCGGCTCCGCGACGAGCAATTGCGGCACGTCGCCGGCAGCCATCACCGCCACGTCGTCGCCGGGCTTGAGATGATCGATCACCGCGAGGGCCTGGGCTTTTGCCGACTCCAGCCGGGTGGTGCCGTTGACCCGGCAGGACATGCTCATCGAATTGTCCACGGCCAGGACGACCGTGCGCGGCACATCCCCGCCGAAGAGATGCGCGGTGCCCGACGACAATACCGGCCGCGCGGCCGCCAGCACGAGCAGAGCGAAAAACAGGCACCGCAAAAAAAGAAGGAGGATGTTTTCGATCCGGGAACTGCGGCTCGTTCTAGCGGCGGCGACTTTCAAAAACCGGAGCGTGCTGAACCGGACCTGCACCACCCTACGCCGCCGCCAAAGATGGAGGATGACCGGTACGAACAACGCGCCCAGCCCGAAAAGCATCCCTGTCGAGAGAAACGTCATCAGGCCGACATCCTCCGGCGCTCGGTGAGATACTGCGCGACAAAATCCTCGAAGCTCTCCGCTGTGGAAACTAGGCGGTAATCGACGTTCAGGACGGCGCATTTCTCCCGGCATCCGTCGATCGCCTTTTGCAGCTCCTGCTTGTAGCTAAGCCGCGCGAGCGCCGGGTCGATCTCGAGTTTTTCGCCCGTCTCCATGTCGATGAACTCGGCGACTCGGTCGAGCGAGAGATCGAGCTCGCACGGGTCGAGGACTTGCAGCAGGATGACATCGTGCATTTTTTTCCGAAAGTGCGCGATGGCGCGGAAGACGGCCTCGGAATTGTCGAAGAGGTCTGAGAGCAGAACGATCAGGCCCCGGCGCGAGACCATCTCCGCGAGCGCGTGGAGCGAGCGGCCGGTGTTGGTCGGCCTCTCCGGCCGGTGTGCGGCCAGCAGCTCGATGAAATGCCGCAGGTGGTGCGACCCGCTCCGCGCCGGAACATGAGAACGGATTTCCTCGTCGAAGATCGTCAGCCCGAGCGCGTCCTGCTGGCGGCTGACGATATAACCGAGCGCCGCCGCGATCCGGCAGGCGTAATCGTATTTGGAAAACCGTCCGTCCGACCCGTAGGCCATCGAGCCCGACCCGTCGATGACGACATGGGTGCGGAGGCTGGTCTCCTCCTCGAAGCGCTTGACGTAGTAGCGCTCGGTGCGCCCGAAGACCTTCCAGTCGAGGTTGCGCAAGTTGTCGCCCTTGACGTATTGGCGGTGGTCGGCGAACTCGACGCTCGCGCCCTTGAGCGGGCTCGCGTGCATGCCCGCGCGGAAACCCTCGACCACGTAGCGCGAGCGCAGGACGAGCGTCTCGAGCTTGCGCATCGCTTCGGGGGTGAGGAGATCGCTGATGCCAGCCATGGGTCAAAACCCTACGGCAAACAGTTGGTCCACGCCAGCCATGAGCGCCCACTTGTCGCCGATGAAAAGCAGGCGGCAGCCTTCGATCTCCCCGCCGGGCTGGATCACGGCCGTGGATTGCGCGGCATGGAATTCGAGGGCCGTGTTGCCTCCCGCATCACGCGGCGTGATTTCCCAAACGTGCGGCGGCGGCTGCCGGTCGCGGATAGCTTCGGCAAGCGTCGTCAGTTTCGGAAACCGGGCCGGGCCGAGCTGATACCGTTGGCCCGCAAGCTTCGAAAAGCCTTGCGGGGCCGTCGGGGAATAGCTCCACGACTCTCCCCACGGATCCTTTTGGAGAGACGGCGGGAGCGGGCCCAACTCCGCGAGCTTGGCGGGAAACCGGATGTTCCGGCGGTAATAGTCTCGCAGCAGCGCGTCGATCTCCTCCATCTGCGCGCGGGCAATCCAGGCCCGCGCGACTTCGCGAACTCCCGCGCCAACCGGCGTGTCAGCGGCTTGGTTGCAGAAGGCCTCCATCTCCGCCCGCCATGCCGAGGCTTTCTCCCCCGCAAGGATTTTCATGAACACTTTCTGAAACCGGACCGCCGGCTGCAGAGCGCGGGGGAGGTTCCCCTCCCCGTCAACTTGCGGCGCTGAGTTGTCGGCCGCCCAGATTTCCAACGGCGTGGCCGCCATCGCGGAAAATGGCAGCGCAAGAAACAGCAGTTGGATCTCACGCAAAGGGCGCAGAGCACGCCAAGGCGGAAAGATACGGAAAGGATTGGATACAAAACGTGTCACCCCGGTGGTGAGTATTATATTTTCCATTCCTTTGCGTGCATTGCGTCCTTGGCGTGAGTCTCGTCTGCCGGATTTAGGATGATAAATCGCCCCGTGATCTTCCTCCCGCAAGCCACTGGCGTCCCTTGCGAAAGGCGCTGAGTCGAGCGTCCGCGTTTTGTCTCACTTTGCTTTCGCCGCTGCAAAATTGGGATTCAGTGGGTTAACCTCTACAATACGTTGTTGAGGCACTACAACTAAATCCATGTCCTCCATCGGAATCGCTCCAAGAAGAACCTCGTCTCCCATGACAATGGCACCGACATACGCCACGCGATTCTGAAATTTGGTTTCAATCGGGCCAACGTATGGGACCATTTTCTTGGATCCATCCGCCAAGGTGATTTCCTTCTTGCTGGTTTCGTCAAGGGCTAGCTGAATGCGGATATGGTCTGGAATGACAAGATGCGTGGCTCCAGTGTCGGCAAGCGCCTCTACCTCAACAGGTTTCTGATCAGGCAAACGCGGGTTGGAAAGCGTCAGCATGGCATATGATAATCCCATCCGGTAATGCTACCAAACGGACGTGTGCGGACAAGTGGGTTTTTCTGATGCGGCAACGTCCGGCCAGATTTCCAGCGGGGTCGCCGCCGACGCGGAAAATGACAGTACGAGAAATAGCAGCGCAAACGCGCCAGCAGCCTGCCACGCTGGAACATGCGCTGCAAAAGCCGCCGATTTGCGGTTTTGTGATCTGTCCATCACATGATCAATCGCCCCATAATATTCCTCCCGCAATTGTTTATTGAATTTCTGGTGTGTCTCGGGCGGTATGCCAGACACGGATGATCTCGATCAACCCTGCCTCATCATTGAGACGGTAAATGATCCGATAGGGAGAAACGACGACCTCATGCAAATCCTGCCGGTTAAATTCAGGAACGATTCTCCCCATGAGCGGATGATCATAAAGCATCTCGACTCTGGCAACGATCCTGTATCCGAAATGTTCAGCCCGCTGCGGGCTGTCTTTTGCAATATATTTTACAAGGCTGCGTAGATCTCGCTGTGATATTCGGGACCAAATTATTCGGTGAGCCATGTCGCCAATTGCTTTTTGATTTCTTCGTGCGGAATGGTGTCCCCACGGTCGATGTCAACAATGCCTTTTTGAATCGCTGCCATAAACTCCACGCGATCAGCAATTTGGTCAATTGAAGCGTTATCGGGAAGCTCTTGGATCGCCTCTAGAACTATCTCTTTTTGGCTCATGCCGGTAAATTTACCACCCCGATGTCACCTCGGCAATATATCTGTGCCGGCACTTGATGGCTGCGAACTGTTTTTGCTAATGGGTGACCGCATAATACAGCACGTTCAGGCCGAGGGCGGTGGCGTCCGCCGCCTCGTAGCCTTGGGCGTAGGGGGCGATGGCGCGCTCCCATCCCGCGCTCAAATCGTGCGGGCTGTAGATGACGGCGAGCGAGCCGTTGAGATCGATGCCGTAAAGCTCCGGCGGCATTTCGATCTGGTTGTTCGAGCGGGCGGCGAGCGCCGCGCGGGCCTTGACGGAAACCAGTTTTCCGGGCTGCTGAAAAATCGGGTGGTTGGCGGGCAGTGGCGCCAGGCTGCGGTCCGGGAGCACTTTGGCCATCTCGTCGCGGAACGAGCCGTCGAACGACGCGCGGCCCTCGGCGGCCTCGGCAAAGAGGACTCCGCCGTTCATCAGAAACCGCCGCAGGTTGGCGCGCTGCTTTTCCGTGAGAACGAAATCCGTCGTGCCCGTGAGGAAAAGAAACGGCATTTCAAAAATCGCCGCGTCGTCGAGGCTCACGTCGCGGAGCTCGAACGAAACCGGCGTCCCGGTCGCGGCGTGAAATTGGTTCAACAGCATCGGGAACGCGGCGGTGCGGGTCTTCCACGGGCCGTCGTGGATCAACTGCCCGACCCGGAACTTTCCTGCGGTTTTCTTGTCGGCGTTCACGAGTTCGACGCTCTTGCCGATGCTGCGTCCCGCGTCGCGCATCGCCGTCACGTAGCTGACAATATTAGCTCCCAGCTTAAGGGCGTCGGCATCGGCGTATCCCCAGCTCTCGTGCCGGTTCGCCTCCCATCCCAGGGAAAAATCCCAGCGCGAAATAAAGATGGCGGTGCGGTTGTCGATATCGACGCCTTCGAGCCAAGGGTGAGGGTCGGTCGCGAGCCCGTCCTTCACGAGGCGGTCGCGGAACCCGACCTTGTCGATTTCGTAGAACGAATGAAACACGGGGTGGTCCATCCGGAGCCGGTAGAGCGACTGCTCGGGGAGGATCGAGCGCGCGGCCTGCAGCGCGGATTGGTAGGCGTCGGGGCTGCCGACGAGCGGGTTGAAAATGATCGTGCCGCCGTTGGCGACATACTCGCGCAGGACGCCGATTTCCTTCGGCGTGAGCTCGAACGCTTTGTAGCCCGAGCGGTAGAGGATCGGGTTCTGCGAGGCGTCGGTCGAGATGCCGGCAAAGTGTTTGATGTTCGAGCTGAAATGGACGTTCATCTGCCGGCTGATCCATTCGAGCAGCGCCTTCACATCGTTCGGGGTCCGCGTCCAATCCCCGGCATCGGCAGACCGGATCTTCGTGAGCAGGACCGGCGGCTGCGGGGGATTCTTTTTTTCCTGCCGCTTCTGTGGCACCACCGGATACGGGAGCGGCGGCATGCCTTCGGAGGAAGAAACCTGGGCGGGTTTCGGTTTCGGCATCTCGAGCGGTGGCGGCTGCGGTGGGGTCGGTGCCGCGAAGATCTGCGAGAGCGGCAGGACTAATGCCGCGATGGCAACCATCCATAACTTCTCGCTGGGGGCAGGACAAATCATGCTAATAACCCGACGGTAGGACAGGTTCTACCGGGCGGCAAGGGAGATTTGGACGGTAAGCGAACAGTATTGCTTTTAGCCCGGACCAGGGTCTGATCCGGGCTGCTTCTTCCGCATCAGACGCACGACCTCGCGATCTTCGCGGCCTTCGAATGTCGGGATGTCGGATTTTTCGTCGAGCAGCAGAAAGCGTTTTCCGAACAGGGCGTCCACTTCATTCATCGTGCAGCCGAACGGTGGGCCGGGCTCTCCGCGGTCCGACGGATTTCTGTAAAAGATCGCCAGGAACAAGCCGCCCGGCTTGAGGGCGGTTGAAACCGCGCGGGCGTAATCGGGTCGTCTGTCGGGCGGGATCGCGCAGAAGCAGGTGTGCTCGAAAACCGCATCGAACGAGCCCTCGGCGAACGCGGGCCCGGAAAGAAAATCTGCGGTGACATAGGTCTCGTCCCCCGCTTTGGGAAATCGCTCGGCGGCCGCCTTTGCAGACGGGGCAAGGTCCAAACCGACGACCTTTGCCTGAGGGTCGGCCGCAAGGGCCCGCACGTCATGTCCCGGCCCGCATCCCGGAACGAGGATCGAGCCGGTCAGGCGGTTTTCGGAAAGCCACTGGACGAGCGCGGGGTGGGCGCGGCCTTTGTCCCATGGCGTGTCGCCCGCCTGGTAGCGGGCCTCCCAGTCACGGCCTGCGGATCCACCGGGATCCGAGGGGAACCCCGTACTGGAATTTTCTGTTGTGTTCACGGATCAAGAAGGGCACGTCTTTCGAGAGTTGCAATTCGAAATGCGGATCGAGGGCTTTGCAAAGCGCATCCCATGACGGTCCCGTCGCCGGTCTTCCGCCAATCCAGTGCTCGGGCGCGGTGTATTCCGGAAGCCATGAAAACGGGGTTGCCAGGAGGAGCTGCCCGCCCGGGGCCACCAGCCCGGGGAGTCGTTCGAGAAATTTCGCGGGCTCCGGCAGCCGGCAGAGCAAGTTGCCCGCTAGCAAGAGGTCAAAGGTTCCCAGATCCGCCCGTAACGCTGACGCGTCTCCGGTCTCGAAGCGCACACGGGAAACATCGACGCCGGCCGGGACACGGGCGGTGAACGGCACCGTGCGTTCGCCCTCGACGATCACATGGCAGGCCAGCCGGCCCTCGCGCTTGAGCGTTTCCGCGGAGCGGATAAACGCGGACGAGAAATCGATCCCGATCACCGACTGTGCGACCCGCGCCAACTCGAACGACGACCGCCCGACCGCGCATCCGATGTCCAGCGCCGTGCGGGGAGCCCGCGCCAGATCGGCCAGTTCGGCCACGACACGGACAGGGAAATTCAGCGCTTCACGGGGGACCGGATGCCCGCCGGAAACCTCGTCTTCATCCGCGTAGTGGAAGAAGAGATACTCGGCGACAAGCTTTTCTGTTTCGTAGGGATTGGACATTCAAGCCAGCAGGGTCCTCGCGTGCGCGAGCGCCTGCGGAACCGCCGAGGCGTCTTTTCCTCCGCCGCGCGCAGCATCGGGTTTTCCCCCGCCCTTTCCGCCGACAAGCGGCGCGACAGCCTGGATGATCTTCCCGGCCTGCACCCTCGAAGTGAACTCCGGGGCGACGGTGGCGACGAGCGCGACGGCGTTGTTGGCGGTTCCGGCAAAAAGGCAAACGCCGGAGAACACGCCTTTGAGCGCATCGGCGACCGCCTGGAGGTAGTCGCCATCGACAGGGCCGAGGTCCACGGCGAGGAAGGGAATCTCTCCGACCTTCTCCGTGCGTCCCACAAGTTCCTTGGCGCGGGCGGTCGCCTCGCGGGCGCGAGCCAACTTCAGCGATTTTTCCAATTCCTTTTGATGGGAAATCAGCGCCTCGATTTTTTTCTCGATCTCGCCGGCCGGGCTGTTGAGCTGGGCGGCGATCGAAATCAGGCGCTCTCCATCCCGGGCCGCATGGTCGCTAGCCTCGAGGCCGGCGATGGCTTCGATGCGGCGGACACCGGCCGCGATGGCGGATTCCCCGAGAATGCGGAAAAGCCCGATCTCGCCGGTCGCCCTCGCGTGGGTCCCGGCACAGAGTTCCATCGAATATCCGTCGAGCGCCTTGGCGGCTCCGCCGATCTGAACGACGCGCACGGTCTCGCCGTATTTGTCGCCGAAAAACTGCATGATGTCCGCGCGTCCCCGCACGTCCGCATACGGCACCTCGACCCACGAGACGGCGGAATTTTCGACGATGCACTCGTTCACGAGACGCTCGATGTCGCGCACCTGCGCCGGCGTGAGCGCCTGGCCGTTGAAATCAAAAGTCAGTTTTTCCGGGCCGACGAACGAGCCTTTTTGTGTGGCATCGCGAGAGACAACTTCATGCAGCGCCCAGTGCAGCAGGTGGGTCACCGAGTGGTGCCGCTGGATCGCGGCCCGCCGCGGCACATCGACAGCGAGCGTCACCGCAGCCCCGATCGGCGGCGCGTCGTCCGAATCCAGGAAATGCAGCCATGTGTGGCCGGTCTTCTGCGTGCCGGCGATCCGCCAGACATCGGCCCCGTGGGCCAGTTCGCCGGTGTCGCCGACCTGTCCGCCCATCTCGGCATAGGCGGCGCTCGCATCCAACACCACGGCGGTCTTTTCCTTGAGACTGACGACTTCGAGAACCGTTGCGGGGGTCGAAAGCAAATCGTAGCCGACAAACTTCGTCGGCTCCTTCGTCTCGACTTCGGAGAGTTCGATGACCTGCTTTTTCTGGGCCGCCTGCGACGTCTTGCGCTGAACCGCCATGCGCTCGTTGAATCCATCCACATCGACTTCCAGCCCGCGCTCGCGGGCCATCAACTGGGTGAGATCAAGCGGAAACCCCTGCTCGTCGTAAAGCCGGAAAGCGAACGCACCGGGAATGGTTGCGGGAGCGCACGCTTCCAGCGTGCCGGGCTTCGCATCCTGCGGAGCCCCCTTCTGATCCGCCGGATCCCATGTCCACAACCAAGGATACGTTCCTTCGGAACCCGTCAGACCCGCATCAAGGGGATTCCGGCAAATATAGGCAAACGCTTCCTCCAACTGCCGGTCGTCACGCATCAGGGTATCGAGCGACTCCTTTTCCCAAACGGATATCCCAGGCGTTTGTTCCACCCGGTTAATCTCGTTGGCGGAATACGATTTGATCGAGTGGAGCAATTCGGTGAGCGTCCAAAAGACGGCCGTTCCGTCGGCGGACGTTTCCTTGATGAAAGGTTGGAACAAGACGTGGACGTGGTCGGGCATGACGCATGTCGCGAACAACTCATAGCGCTGTCCATCAAAGTGGCGCACCGAGTCGATCACCAGAGAGCGCGCCGCCGGGGTCAACTCCCTGCGCTCGTGCGTGGTAAATGTGACGTGGTAAATCCCGTGAGGCCGCTCGTAGTGGGGGAGGCGGCGCTTGGTGTATTTGGAGGACTCCGGCTGGAAGCCGGCGTCAGCACGCTGGAAGCGTGCGCTCCCGCCAGCAATCCCCAGCAGCTCCGCCGCCTCGGCCTCGAACAGGGCGATCCCCTTGTCCAGCGTCCTGTTGAACGCCTCCTCTTCGCGCCTGAGCACCTCTTCGACGTGCTTCTGTTTCGCGCGGATTTCCGGAAATACGCCGCCCATGTTCCGGGCCAGGACATCGACGAGTTTGAAAAAGAACGGCTCGTGGAAGCCGAGCGTGCGCCCGTATTTGACCGCGCGGCGGAGTATCCGGCGCAGGACGTAATTGCGGTCGGTGTTGCCGGGCTGGATGCCGTCGGCGATCGCGAAGCTGAGCGTGCGGATGTGGTCGGCAATCACGCGGAATGCGATGTCGGCTTTCTCCTGCTCGCTCGCACCAGTGCTGTCAGCCGCGGGCAGCGTGGACCCGTAGGTTTTGCCGCTCAGCGTTTCGATCACGTCAAAAATCGGCCGGAAGATGTCGGTCTCGTAGTTCGACAGGGCGCGTGAAAAATCGGTGAAGTTTTTTGTGTTCTGCAGGATCGAGCAGATGCGCTCGAAGCCCATGCCGGTATCGACATGCCGCGCAGGCAGCGGAGAGAAAGTGCCGTCCGGATTGGCGTTGAACTGAATGAAGACGAGGTTCCAAATCTCCATGCAGCGAGAGTCGCCGGCGTTCACTCGGGCCCCGTCGCCTTCCGGCGTGCAGTCGATGTGCAATTCGGAACACGGGCCGCACGGGCCGGTTTCACCCATCATCCAGAAATTTTCCTCCGAACGGATAATGTGCTTTTGGGGGTCAAGGGATGCGGCGGCAAAGAGGCGCTGCCAATGGTCGTGCGCCTCCTGGTCGAAATCACCGGGATCACCGGGGTTGGGTTGATAAACGGTGACGTAGATGCGCGATGCAGGGATTTTCCAGCGCCCGACAAAAAGCTCCCACGCCCACTCGATCGCCTCTTTTTTGAAGTAATCGCCGAAGCTCCAGTTCCCGAGCATCTCGAAAAACGTGTGGTGGTAGGTGTCGAGCCCGACGTCGTCGAGGTCGTTGTGCTTGCCGCCGGCGCGGATGCATTTCTGGGTGTCCGTCGCCCGGGTGTCGCTGCCCGCGATGGCCCCGCCCCACCGGCTCACATCGGCGTTTTTTTCTCCGAGAAAAACCGGCACGAACTGGTTCATGCCCGCGTTGGTGAAGAGGAGGTTCGGACTGTCGGGCATCAGCGACGACGACGGGACGATCGTGTGCTGCTTCTCCCGGAAGAAATCCAGGAACGACTGGCGGATTTGGGCGGATGTCATGGTGGAAGGAAAAAGGGATCGGGCCGGGTTGACAAGCGCCTACGGTGCCAGCCAGGAAGATTCTTCTGGCCGGACGGCTTCGAGGAGTTTGTCTGGGGCGAAGGCGATTTCTGGCGATCCCGTTTTGAGGACCGGCACGAGGCCGCCCGGCTGTTTCGCCCCGAATTTCAGCCCGGCCACGAGCTGGCTGCCGGCGGCTGTCTCCGGGGTGTTTTCCGAGACCACCGCAAAAAATTCCACGGCGAGCGTCGGGCGGGACAACCCGGTCTGTTCGAGGACTCCCGTGGTCGCGGGCTCGAATCGCACGGATTTGAGCGACGCGAAAGCGTCCACCATTTTTTGAACGGCAGCGGCATTCGCGGGCCTGTCCCCGATGACCCAGCCGTCGGCCCTGCGCTTCAACGAGAAGCTCGATGCCGATGTTGTCACGCGGATCATATCGACGAGATCGAGGTTGATGCGGGCCACGGCGGTGTCGCGGAGCGAGGCGAGGTCGAACCCCAAGATCTCATGAATCGAAACGGGGAGGCGCACGGTCACTCCACGCGGCTCCAGCCGGGCAAAGACACCGCCTTGTGGGGATGAGGCCCCCACCCGGATCGTTTCCGGCGTGCTCGCCCCTTCGCCGAATAGCTGGATCTCGGCGGCAGGCTCGGAAAGCCCCGTCACTCCCGGATCGGCACTCAACGCGAACCCCTCGATCCGCAATCGCAGAAGTTTTTCCACCAGCGCATCGATCGCGGCCGCGCTGCCCGGGGCGGAAAGCGGCTTGATGATCTGCCACCCCGAGGCTTCGCGCCTCAGCTCGATTTCTCCCGCGGGCCGGTTGATGACAATCCGGTCCACGCGGTCCGGGCTGAGCCGCGCCAGCATCCGGTCGCGAAAATCCTGAGGCGGGCTCAGGATCAGGTTCACCAGGTCATCGGGAATGAGATAAATATCCCGCGAGCCCTCGAAACGCACATAAGCCCGGCTCTCGTCCGCGGCGTCCTTCCCGATCAGGAGGGAAAGGTCGCGGTCGCCGATGAAATCGAGTTGCACCCGGCTTTTTTTCAACCCGTAGAGAGAAAGCTGGTCGCGGTCGCCGATTTCCCCGGCGTCGATCCTGTCGAGGATCGGGGTGCCGAGCGCGGTCTCGATGAGGCGCCGGACGGCATCGACGGAGGCGCGGTCTTTGGGGTCGGGACCGATATACCAGCCGTTCTCGGTGCGCCGGAACTCGACCACCACGTCCCCGTTGGTGATTTTGATCTGGCTGATATCGTCCGGATCGAAGGCGAAAAGCGCCGACCCCACGGGCTTGCCTCCGCGTGCTTTGAACGGGCCGAACACTGCCGCGAGAACAACCACCGCGACCGCGGCAACGAGCAGGAACCCCGTCGCCCAGCGGTTCATGTCCTGCGTCTCCACCAGACAAGAAGACCGGCCAATCCGGAGAGACCCGGCAGGACGACCATCGTGAACAGCGCGATGCGGCCGAGTTGCTCGTCCGTGAGGTTGAGGGCGAAGTGCGTTACAGACTTCGCCGTGACGCCGGAGAGGAGCTTGCCGCGATCCAGAAGCGAATTGATCGAGGACAGGATAAAGTCCATGCCCTGGGGAGTGGCGGCGGCATCAAAGGCAAATTGCGAGCTGCCTACAACGATGAGCCGGGATGTCTGGACCTCGACGCGGTCATCCTCGACCCCGTCGCGGTCCGCCGAGGCCGCCACGTAGAGCGGTTGGCCGTGGTCAATACCGTCGTCGTAATGCACCCCTTGGGGTTGGTTGGGAGCGTAGTTGGTTTCGCCCCAGAATTCCTCCGCCGCCTGGATCAACGGCCTGAGCCGGATCTTCTGCTTTTCCGCGAGTCCCTGCTCCAGTTTGAGGGACTGCGTCGCACCCGCGAAGAGAACCGTCGTGCCTTCCAGTCTCCGCGTGAATTCCGTGGTGGGCAAAATCTCGCCGGTCACCTCCCGCAAAATCCCGACCGAATTGAACGGGAGCTTGATCGTCCGGAGAACCCGGTCGTCTTGGGGAACGATCCCGTTCGCCGCGAGGATGGAATGCAGGCGGGGGGTCTTCGCATTCGGGTCGAGGAGCACGAACAACCGGCCCCGCAGCTTGAGCCATGCCGAAAGAATTGCCGTCTCCCTCTCGTCCAGATCAAACTTCGGCGACAGGATCACCAGCGCCGCAGCATCGGCGGGCACCGCATCGGAGGAGGCCAGCGAGAGCACATCGACCTTCGCGTTTTGTTTCTGGATGTAATCGACAAGGACAGCCACCGGCGAAGAGGGTCCCAGCGCGGGTTCCCCGTGTCCCTGCAAAAAATACACCGCCTGCAATTCCGGCCGCAGCAGGCCGATCAGTGCCCCGGTGAGAACCTGCTCGCCCCGGAAGGCCACCAGCCGCGGAGCCTCTCCCTGCGCCGCGGGACGCATGTCGAAATCCGCCATGTCCCCGATGTTCAGGAACCGGGAACGCCCGTCGCAGTCCAAGATGATGAGGCAGTCGGCATTGGTGAATTTGTATTTCCCCTGCAGCTCGCGCATGCGGGTGAGGTCGCGCGTCGGGTCGATAAATTCGATCACCACCCGCTCGCGCCCGGAATGCTGGACCTCCGCGAGCAGATTCCTCACATCGCCGAGAATCTGCGTCACGGGAGACAGAAATGTCGGCGACGAGATCACGAACACCTTCACCGGCTTCACTTCCTTGAACTCCCGGATGACCCGCCGGGTCTGGGGGGAGAGCGCGAATTTCTGCGAGCGAGAACAATCGGCGCGGGTGTAGTATTCGAAGCCGAGGTAGTTCACGCCCGCGAACAAAACCAGCATCGCGACGACCTGGAGCCCGATGCTGATCCGGATGCCTGTGCGGGGGATGCGGTTCATGACTTCCATCGCCGGTATTTGAAAACCTGGAAGACCGCGAAGAGAACCAGCAGGGTCGAGCTGAGATAAAAAACGACCGGCCTCGTGTCAAAGATCCCGCGGGAAAAATCCATCATGTGCTGGACGGGAGAGAAATAGTAGGTCAGCTCGCGGACAAATGGCCCGGCGCCGGGGAGAAACAGCGAGAGAAGCCCGAGAAAGAAAAGCGCGAGGATCCCGGCGAAGGCGATCACCGCCGCGACGATCTGGTTGTCGGTCAGCGCCGATGCCAGGCACCCGACCGCCGTGTAGAACATGCCGATCAGGACGAGCATCGAATACGCCCCCAGATACGAGCCGGCCGCCCCGGCCGCGCTCATGGCCGTGACCCACTGGAATACAAAAAAGTATAGAAGGCTCGGGACCCAGAGGATCAGGTAAAAGAACAGCGCCCCGAAATATTTCGCGAAGACCACCTGGCCGTCCCGCACCGGGGCGGTCATCAGGGTCTCGATCGTCCCCAGTTTCACCTCCTCCGCAAAGACCCTCATCGTGATCAATGGGAAAACCAGGACGAACGCGAACCAGAAATAGACCGTGTTGAAAAACGCCTCGACCATCGTGGTCGAACCGGCGGACTTGTTGAGCAGGGTGACTCCCGCGTGGAAATTGAACCCGCTGATCAGAAGGAAAAAAAACAGGACCACGTAGGCGAGCGGCTGGTGGAAGGCGCTGCCGATTTCGCGGCCGAGAAGCGTGAAAAATCGTCGCATCGCCTCAGTTTTCCTCCGAGCCGGTGACTTCCGCAAAGACCTGTTCCAACGAGACCGCCGACCGGCTGAGCTCGCGCAACGGCCACTTCGCCGCCACGGCATGCCCGTAAAGCGCCTCCCTCGGATCGGTCCCCGGACCGGCCTGAATCGTAAAGATTGTCCAGTCGCCGTCCGCGCGGGCGGACACGGAAGCCACCCCGGCAACCTGCCGGATCCCTGCGGCCGCCGCCCGGGTATCGGGCACGCGCGCCTCCAGAAAAATTTGGCCGGCCACCCCGAGCCTGGCCCGCAGGTTCTGCGGGCTGTCGAGCGCCTCGATCCGGCCCTTGTTGATGATGATCACCCGCGAACAAAGCATTTCGACCTCCGGGAGAATGTGGGTCGAGAGAAGGATCGTGTGGTGGCGCTTCAAATTGCGGATCAAATCCCTCACCAGGCGGATCTGGTTCGGGTCCAGCCCGATTGTCGGCTCGTCGAGGATCAGCAAATCCGGCTCGTGGACCATCGCGTCGGCCAGGCCGACCCGCTGGCGGTAACCTTTCGAAAGCCGCCCGATGATCTTTTTCTCCACGTCGGTCAAGCCGCACAACTCGAGGACATCCCCCACCCGTTCGTTCATCCGGCGGCCGGGAACTCCCTTCAAAGCCGCGCGGTAGCGGAGATACTCGTGCACCCGCATGTCGGGATACAGGGGGACGTTCTCCGGCAGATACCCGACGTGCTCGCGCGCCCGGAGCGACTCGCGGAAGACATCCCGCCCGGCCACTTCCGCGCGCCCGGAGGTCGGAGGAAGAAACCCCGCCAGCATTTTCATCGTCGTGCTTTTCCCCGCCCCGTTCGGCCCGAGAAACCCGACGATATCGCCTTTGGAGACCTCGAAATCAATCGAGTCCACGGCCTTCACCTGGCCGTAACACTTTGTCAGTTGTTCCACTTTGATCATCGGGCGAGCCCCTCTGCATAGCCCATTCCCCCGCCCGCCGCAAGGCTCGGGTTTTATCCCGCGAACGCTTCGCCCCGGGCAGCCTCCAGGAGCGCCTCCTGGTTGCTCTCCACGAGGGCCTGCCCGGCGGAGAAGTAAGGCTCGACCGCTTTCCGCGAGCCGAACCGGAAACGCGGGACCTCGCTGGTCAGGACAACCATCCGTTTCCCTTGGAGCAGGCCCCTCTCGACGCCGATCGCGAGCAGCCGGTCGGTGACGATCTGGTGCGAGCGGCCGAGCGCGTCCGAAATGGTCCGCGCGCGCTTCTCCGGGGGATGGTCCGGATGGCTGACAACATGGACGACGATGGTGCCGATTCGGGGGTCGTCAACGAGATGGGAGAGCGGCGACGAATTGGCGACCGCCCCGTCCCAGTAGAGGTTCGCACCGATCGGATAGGCGCGAAAAACGCAGGGGATGGCACAGCTCGCCACGATGAACTCCTTCAGCGGGCCGCGGCGCACGATCTCCGTGCGGTGCTGCGTCAGGTTGGTGACAGCGATGGAAAGCTCGGCCTCGCTGCAGTCTTCGATGCGCAGGTCTCCGAGAAACTTCCCCAGGTAGCGCGCGACATGTTTCCCAGTGAGAAATCCGGTGAACCCTCCGAGGTTGGCCACCATAGCCAGGGCGCGCAGGGGCCCCCGCCATTCCCAGAACGCGCGGCTCATCGCCCGGTCGCCCAGGATCGCCTGGATTTTCTCCGGCGAAAATCCCGCCGCATAAAGTCCGCCGACAAACGCTCCCGAGGAGGCCCCGCTGATGTGCCGGGGACGGATGCCGGCCCTCTCCAACCCGCTGAGAAACCCCGCGTGCACCAGAAACCCGACGTGTGAGGATGACAGGCAAAGGGCCAATTCCCCGCCGCCGCCCCCCTCGGTCGGGCCGCTCATAGATGCCTAATCAGTTGACTTGAACGGCGGATTTTTGAACTCTGCAGGCGATTCATTCCAGCCATGCCTATACCAGATGACCCCCAGTGTTCAAGGAAGACGAAGCTTTTGGAAATTGTCTCCCAAGATATTCTGGAGGTCGGTCCGGGCTTCAACACGCAATCGAACCTCTTCGATGCGGGCCTGGATTCCATGGCGATCATGCAGCTCCTGCTCCTCATCGAACAGAATTTCGGGTTGCGGCTTCCGGCAGCGAAGCTCACTCGGGATCATTTTTCCACGATCGACGACCTGGCGCGCCTGATGGATTCCGAGGCGGCAGGCTGACCGTGGGCACCATGACCGGAGGCCCGATTTGAGCCATCTCTCCAGCAGGAAGCCCACCCGGCTCACAGGGGCGGATTGTTTCGTTCTCACGCTCGAAACCCTGATGCGCCGCCACGGCCAGCACGGGCTGATCGGCCAGACCCATCTCCGGCTGGACTCGGTCCCGGATCTTGCCGCTTTGGAAAAATCGGCCGAGCGCCTGGCGCAGGCCCACCCGTTGCTGAACGCGAAAACCCGGCGCAGCCCGTTCCATTCTCTGGTGGCATGGCGCCCGGAAAAGCGGGGGCCGGGACTCCTGCCGGTCAATCTCTGGTCCGAAAAAGGGGCCCGCATTCCCGACGGGCGGCACGCCACGGAAATTCTTTCCGAAGACGAGTGGGTGGAACACGTTCTCAACCAGCCGCTCGGTTTCCGGGACGGGCTGAGGAACCTGCACATCGACCTTGTTCTTTTGCGCGCGGGAGGGAGCTTGCTGGTTCTCACGTGGACGCATCTCCTCTTTGACGGCAAGGGCGTAGAATTCCTCATCGACGCGCTCGTGAACCCTCCAGCCCACGAGGCGGCGGCGGCCACTCCCTCCTCCGCTCCGGCTCTCAGGCACCCGCTGTGGCGGCTGCGCGAACTGCTGCGGCAGGCGACACCGGTTGTCGGGCGGTTTTCCCTCCTCACGAAAAACCGCTACCCGTCGCTTTGCGGCCCCTGCCCCCGACCCGGCCGGCTCAGGTTCCGGGTCCTCGCGTTTGACAGGGAATCCACGAGCCGGATCCAAGCCCGGATGGAAGCCACGGTCGGCCCGCTCATCAGCGTCGGGTTCTATCTCGCATGCGCGCTGCGCGCCCACCGGGCTGCCTTCCTGAGCCGCGGCGAGGACCCCGAGCACTACGTCGTGAGCGTCCCGGTCCAAGTGCGCAAAAAAGGCCGCGGCAACACGCCGTTCCAGAACTGCGTGACCATTTTGTTTTTCGCGCTGGAGCGGGAGTCATTGGGCTCCATCGAATCCGCCGCGGCATGCGCCCAACAACAGTTTGAGGAGATGACGCGCGCCCGCCTGGACCGTTCGTTCACGGCGGTGCTGGAGTTGATGAGCGTCATTCCGGCCGGGCTATACCTGCGGTTTTTGTCCGCGCAATTCGGCGGGGAGATCACCTCGTTCTTCCACTCGTTCACCGGCGAGTTTTCCGCAAATCTCGGAAGCGTCTTCGGCGCGTCCGTCACCAACGCCTACCATATCCCCTCGGTGTCCGCCCCGCCGGGGTCCGGCCTCTTTTTCGGGCTCTTCAACGGCCGCCTCAACGCGACATTTTCGTGGCGGGAAGGCTCTGTCACTGACGAGGAGGCGGACCTGATTCTCGCGAGGTTGCGGGACGATCTCCTCGGCTTGGATCTCCGGCCAAGCGAACACGCGGGATGCGCGCCGACGTAGCCGTTGTCGGCGGAGGGAGCGCCGGGATTGCCGCCGCCGTCACCGCGGCCCGGACCGGTGCCCGCGTGGTGCTGGTTGAGAGAAACGCGCGGCTTGGGGGGCAGGTAGCCGTCGCATTGGTCCACTCGATTTGCGGGCTCTATTTGCTGCGCGAGCACGAATCCCAGCCGCTCCAACCCTCCAACCCCGGATTCCCGATGGAGTTTGCCCGAAAGCTGGTGCGCATGGGAGGCGCGAGCGGGCCGGTCCGCATGGGGCGGCTCGATGTCCTGCTCCACGAGCCGGCGGCGTTCGCAACGCTTGCGGATAATCTGTGCGCCGGCCTGCCCGGCCTGGAGGTCCGCCTCCAGACCAAGCTTCTGGATGCGGAGTCGCGGGGCGGCCGGATGATGCTGTGCCTCGACAGCCGCGGACAGCGCGAGGAACTGGAGGCCGGAACAGTCGTTGACGCCACCGGAGGCGCGGAAGTGGCGGCGCTGGCGGGTGCGGGTTGGACGCAGGCGGACCAGCTCCAAAGACCGGCCTATATCTTCAAGATCGCCGGGGTGGATTTCGAGGCCATGACGGCGGACGGGCGGATCCAGACCGCCCAGGCATTGAGCGGCGCGGTGGCGGATGGCATCCTGCCTCCAACCGCACTGAGGACGACATTCCGCACGGGCGTGACCGGGAACGATGTCTGGGCCACGGTCGATCAGGCGGTCGATGCGGCCGATCCCTTCGACCCCATCTGGCTATCAACCATCGAGTCGGAAGGACGGAATCTCGCCGCGCAGATCGCACGTTTCCTGCGGGGCGCGCTTCCGGGGTTTCGCCGGGCGGTGATCTCGGCATTTCCTGAATGCGCGGGGATCCGCGAAAGCCGCAGAATCCACGGGCAATACGAACTCTCGACGGAGGACGTCCGGGCCGGGGCTCAGTTCTCCGATACCGTGGCCTGGAGCGCGTGGCCGATGGAATTCCACGGGCGACGCCACGGGACGAAATTCGATTTTCCGTTGGACAACCGTCCCTGCGGGATCCCGTTGCGATCCCTGCGTTCCCGCGATTTCGCCAATCTGTTCATGGCGGGCCGCTGCATTTCCTGTTCGCACGAGGCGCAGGCCGCGGTCCGGGTCATCGGAACGTGCATGGCCACAGGCGAAGCGGCGGGAAAAGCGGCGGCCGGCTGATTGCCCGGATAAATCACAGAGAGGCGGCCCATCTTGCTAACCATTTGGCCGCCAGAGCCGTCAGCTTCCCTCACCAGATCACAGCGGATATGCCTCGGTCAGCCGCCGACTCTGGCGGCCAAAGCGTTACGCAATCTGAACCACCGCTCTGTGATTTATCCGGGCTAGCAGCCTGTCGGACTTTTCCAAGCCTGACGGCTTGAAAAAAACCGAGGAAAAATGTAATCGGGAGCATGGCCGCCCGATTCGTTACCGTAGACCGCGAAACGCAGCTTCTCTTGCCCC
>Ga0118677_10000482_pt1 | contig 87441 bp, 70 predicted proteins | sample AliMusrvi5mmetaG_FD_86154 | JGI IMG/M metagenome (GOLD analysis project Ga0118677, IMG submission 86154)
CCTTAGGTGATTTTGCGGACCGGACGGGACTCGAACCCGCGACCTCCGCCGTGACAGGGCGGCATTCTAACCAGCTGAACTACCGATCCTCGAATGTGCTGCAAAAGTAACCTAATTTTTTCAATCTACCAACATTTTTAAAATTCTTTCTCAAATGCGCCTCCGATCGATACGGCGTGGCAGGAAACCTTCAGCACGCCAGCTTCCTGCAGCCACTTCTGCGTCCGGAAACGGGTATTGGTGGCGTCGATGATGATCAGTCGGGGATGATAAATCCTGCAGATATCCGCGATTTTCACGGCCGGGTTCATCGACAGCACCAGGTATTCCACCCTGATGGAGCCCCTGAATCCCTTCGGGACGGATTTGTTCAGCACACCGATGCGGTGGGTACCCGCCTGGATGAAATTTCCCGGCTGGCTGCAGGGCATGAAAAACGGGCCGGGCCCACCCGGATGGGGTCGTCCGCTCCAGTAACTCCGGCAATAACAAATGCCGCGGGCATTGAGGTCTGCCGAAAGGATGTCCTGGTTCATCTTTTGCGCCAGGCTGTCGCCCGGGGCAATTCCCTGGTAAAAAACCATGGCCCGGTCCTGGCAACTCACCTCCATCAGTCCGCTGTGACCCGAATTGAAGACCGTGAACCCGGAGGCATGCAGCCGGTCGAGCTTGAAATCGATGACAAGCAGGTTGAAGGCGATCGTACCGGCCAGGAACAGCCATAAGAAAACGGTTTGCCGCCGGGTCAGGAAAAGGAACCCGGCGCCGATGACCAGGTAGAGCAGGTACATCTCAGGACCCGAGATAAAGATGCCCCGGATGGTGGAACATGGAAGCTCCTCCACAAAATGGATGATCCAGTTCAACAGCCAGACCAGGAAGATCAGCGCCTTTGCAGCGAGGAGCGAAACCACCGGCACGGTTCCCACCGCAAGCGTGGCGATGCCGGTATAAATGACCAGGCTTGACAGGGGGACCACGAAAATATTGGTCAGCATGAAGTAATTTGGGAACTGGTGAAAGGTGTAAAGGGTTACCGGCAGGGTGGCCAGCTGGGCGGCGATGGACATGGCCATGATCGACCAGATCTTGTCGGGTAGCCAGGCAGAGGTGACATAAAGATCGTAGACGGGTTTGTAAAGAATCACGATACCGGTCACCGCAAGGTACGAAAGCTGAAAGCTGACATCCACCATCAGGAACGGATCCATGGCCAGGAGGATGATAACTGAAGCTGCCAGGATATTGAACATGCCGGTCGAACGGTTCATCGCCTTTCCAAGGATGGGCAGGCTGAGCATGGCCGCCGACCGGAGTACACAGGGCGACATCCCGGTAAGCAGTGCGTAGAACCAGATGAATATGAACAGGATCACCGCCTTGCAGAATCGACCGGGCTTGCTTTTATTGAGGAACCCAAGCAGGAACTCCAGGAAGACGTAGATGATTCCTACATGCATCCCGGATACCGAAAGGATGTGCATCGCACCCGACGCCGAATAGTCACGGCGCAACCCGGCGTCGATGTCGCCCACATACCCGAGGAGCAGCGCCGAAGCCACGGCAAATTCCCTACCCTCCACGTGGTTTTCCCTCATCAGGTTCATCAGCCGGTCGCGGAACCGGAATGCAACCCGTTTCACCAACCCTGCCGGCCTCGCATGCAGCATGGTCCAGGCGTGCATTCCCGCATAGCCCCGGTGCGTAACGCCCTTATTCTTCAGGTACGCTGGGTAGCTGAAAGTGTGGGGATTTGAATTGTCTGTTATTTCAGAAAAAACAGTGCGCACCAGCAATTGGTCGCCATATTGCAGGGACCATGCTCCAGGCCGGGACTGCAGGTACGCCAGGGCATGCAGGGAGGTGCGTACCCAGTGATCACGCTCCATCCGGTACCTGACGTCGAGGGTGATCTTTACAGGTCCCTTGCTGTATGTGGGGGCTTCGTCCACCACCGCGACGAAAAGTCTGTCGGCACGTGGGCCCGGGTAAGCCGGATCATTGCAGGGACGATGGAGCGCCACCAGATCAAATCCTGCCACGAGCAGGAAGCCATTGATGAACAGCCCGGTTATCCAGCGGCAGCCGTACCCGGGAACCAGCAATGGCACCAACCGGGTGCCCGCCAGCAGGAAAACCAGGATCACAATGGCCGGTACCGGCATGAATGTAAAACTGCTCACAGAAATTCCGGCTGCGATCCCTGCCAAAAAGGGAACCAGCAGCCGAAGCAGCGGATAGGGACTCCAGGCGTTCATAATGCATCACTTCCTCTATCTGCTTAATCGGTCGAGATGGAAAAGGTAATACAGAATTACTGACAAAATTTCAACAAATATCCTTTTGCTTTTTCCGAGCCCTTCGACGAGGCCTGTTTCCAGTCCTCGCAGGCACCTGGCTGATCGGCAAGGTAATGTTTCGCAACCCCGCGGTTTGCTAAGGCTTCTTCGTTTTCCGGGTTGATATCCAGCACCTGGTCGTACTCACTGACAGCCTCCGGGTAACGTTTGAGATACATCAGGGCAAGGGCAAGGTTCATCCTCGCATTGGTATCGGAAGGGTTGATGCTTTTGGCAATGGAAAAATCGCGCACCGCATCCCCGAAACTTTCCTGGGAGGCCTTTGCAGCCCCGCGGCTGGAATAAAACTCGTACTGCATCGTATCAAGTTTTATGGCCTCGTTAAAATCCTGGATGGCCCCGCTCAGGTCGTGCACATTCATCCGGCTCAGGCCGCGGTTGTAAAATGCTTCGGCAAAGTCGGGTTTGTACTGGAGCGCCCGGCTGAAATCCTGGATGGCATCCTGGTAATCGCCCAGGTCGTACTTTGCCAGCCCCATGTTGTGATAAGCTTCAAAATAGTTGGCTTTCAGCAGCACTGCCTTGTCATAATCGCGGATGGCCCCCATGAAATCCCGCAGGTAATCCCTGGCAAGCCCCCGGTTGTAGTACGATTCGGCGAGCATTGGTTTCATGCTCATCACCTTCGTGAAATCACGGATGGCCCCTGTGTAATCCTTCAACTGGCTCCGCACGAGACCCCTGTTGTAATAGGGCTCGGGCACCGTGGTGTCCATCATGACGGCATGGTCAAGATCCCTCAGGGCGGCCTTCAGATCGCCCAGTTTTGCCTTGAGGATGCCCGAATCAAGCAGGTCCTTCTGCGGCGTTTTCTGGGCTGCCAGCGGGCCTGCCAGTAAAAGTACCATGGATAGAAGAAAGAGCGGTTTACGAAGGATGAAATTCATGGCCGGATGAATGCGACGCATTTATTGCGCAGCTATTTGCAAAATTTAATGATCAGGTCTTTGGAGGCTTCCAGACCGTTGTTGTAAGCCGACTGCCAGTCGGCACAGGCTCCTTCGTCATCGCCGAGCACATGTTTCACACGGCCACGGTTGTCGAATGCATCCGCATATTTTGCATTCAGGCTGATCGCCTTGTCAAAATCGCTTAATGCGGCCGGGAAATCCTTGAGCATCATGTTGGCCGCACCACGGTTGTTATAGGCGGAAAAATTATCGGGATTCAGTTTCAATGCTTCATTGTAGTCCTGGATGGCTCCCTTGAAGTCCTGCAGGGTATGGCGCATCATACCGCGGTTGGTGTAGATATCGGGATATTTCGGATCAAGTTTCGCCACCTGGTCGTAATTGTTCAGCGCACCCTTGTAATCCTGCTCCATATAGCAAAGGGCAGCCCTGAAATTGTAAGCAATGGCATTGGTCTTTTCCTTTTCGAGGAACTGGTCAAGGTCGGTTTTCGCCTCCTTGAACTCCCCTTTCTGGTAATGGCTGATTCCGCGGATAAAGAAGGCCCGGCTCTGCCCCGGCTGAAGTTTCAGTGCCTCGGTGGCATCGTCGATGGCGGCATTGTAGTTGCCGACCATCTGGTAGGCGTAACCGCGTTTCACATAAGTCACGACGTTTTTGGCCAGTGCCAGTGATTTTGTAAAATCGGCGATGGCCCCGTTATAATCGCCGGCCTTGCCCTTTTTGGCACCTTCGTTTAACAATACTTTTGCCTTGCTCTGCTCGGGGGTCAGCGGTTTCGTTGAGTTCGCGGCCGGGGCGTACATGGTCTCCTTCGAATACTGGTTCAGCGCCTTTTTGTTGGGATCGGAGGATGCCGGTTTGGACTGGCCAGCCGGGGCGCTCTTTTTTTGCGGGGTTGCCGGTTTCGCTGCCGGATTCTGTGTAAAGCCGGCAGTCATGAACATAAAGCAAAATAAAAATGTAAGGATTCTAAACAATTTCATAGGGATCATGTTATTAAAAATTAACTCTTTTTTCTTCCAGATATTGTACCATGAGCCTTGCGGCACGGCCCGAAGCGCCGCGCCCGCCGAGCTGCTCCTTCAGCAAAATGTACCCGTCGGTCATCTGTTTTCTTTCTGCACCCTCTTCCAGTATGGCCCCAAGTTTCCCGGCCAGGTTCTGCTGGTTGAGCTCCGACTGGATTAGTTCGGGGACGAGCAATTTACCCGAAATCAGGTTGACCAGTGATATGTAATCCACATGTACGATCTGCCGCGCAATGAGGTACGACAGGAAGTTCCCCTTGTAGCACACTACCTGCGGAACTCCCATCAGGGCTGTTTCAAGGGTAGCGGTTCCAGAGGTGACCAGCGCCGCCCGGGAATGGCTTAGCAGGTCGTAGGTCCTGTTCACAACAAGCCCCACGCCGGTCCCATCCAGTATGCCGGCATAGAACGACCGGGGCACCGAAGGAGCACCCGCAACCACGAATTGGTAACCGGGATACAGCGACCTCACGCTCATCATGACTTTAAGCATCTTTTTAATTTCCATCATCCGGCTGCCGGGCAGCAGGGCGATCAGGGGAAGGTCTGTAAGCCCGTTCGATGCCAGGAATTCACCACGATCCACAACCTTCATATCAGGGTTAATCACATCCAGTAACGGGTGTCCCGTGTAATCGACGTCATAGTCGTATCGTTTGTAGAATTCCTTTTCAAAAGGCAGGATCACGAACATTTTTTCCACCGATTTCTTTACCCCTTTCACCCGCGAGGAGCGCCAGGCCCAGAGCTGCGGCGAAATATAGTAAAATACCCGGATTCCCAGTTCCGTGGCGAATTTCGCTATGCGAAGGTTGAAACCGGGATAATCGACCAGGATCAGTACATCGGGTTTGAAAGCGACGATGTCCTTTTCGCAGAATTTAAAATTTTTAAGGATGACAGGCAGGTGTTTCACCACCTCCAGGAAGCCCATGAAGGCAAGGTCGCGGTAATGCCTTACCAGCACCACACCCTGCTGCTGCATCAGGTCGCCGCCCCAGCCGCGGAATTCAGCCGGCGGGTCAAGGTGTTTGAGTTCCTTCACCAGGTTTGAGGCATGGAGGTCGCCCGAAGCTTCGCCGGCAATCACGTAATAGCGCATCAGAACCGGTTCCTGAGGGTTTCAATGGCCTGGTATGCCGTCAGGTCAAACTGAACCGGCACCACCGCCACAAAATTATTTTCAACGGCCCACTGGTCGGTATCGCGGTCATCGCCAATCCGGGCATACACCCCGGTCATCCAGTAATAGGGTCTGCCGTGGGGATCCTCGCGCTCATCAAAATCCTCCTGCCAGGTTCCGTGTGCCTGCCGGCAGACCATAATACCCTTGATCTGATCCTCCGGAACATCGGGAATGTTTACATTCAGGCAGATGCCTTCGGGGAGCCCGCCGGTAATCACGGAGGTTGCAATCGTTTTAACAAACTTCCCGGCAGGACCAAAATCGGCACGCTGGCTGTAATTGTCGAGGGAAAAACCGACAGAGGGTACTCCTGCCAGGGCTCCTTCGAGCACGGCTGCCATGGTGCCTGAATAAACGATGTTGATGGAGGCGTTGGTGCCGTGATTGATTCCTGAAAACAGGAAATCGGGGCGCCGCCGCATCACAATTTTAAAGGCCAGCTTGACACAGTCGGCCGGGGTGCCGTTGCAGCTGTATTCTTCATAGCCCGGTTCCTTCGTGATTAGCTCCAGCCTGAGCGGGTGCGCGATGGTCACGGCGTGTGCGGTTCCCGACTGCGGACGGTCGGGTGCAACCACCACCACGCGGCCCAGGGGCCTGAGGTAGCTGATCAGGGCACGGATCCCGGGGGCTTTCACGCCATCATCATTGGTAATCAGTATCAGGGGCTTTTCAACCATTTCAGGAATTTTTCATTCGTTCATACCAGGACGAGGACAGATTGAAAGGGATCAAAAAAAAGATCCGTTTCCATATTTATATACCTGGCTTTCAATGCTGTTGCCCACCTGCAAAAAGTTCTTCAAAAGTAACAATAAATCCAGTAGCTTTGAGGGGTTGAATCATAAAATCGTGTCATGTTGCGGTATCTCCTCCTGATTGCCATCCTGATCCCCTGTTCCATGGTTGCCCAGAACCTGGTCAGGAATCCCGGGTTCGAACTTAAAAACGGCTGTCCCGACAAACCTGGCCAGATCGGGCTCGCGGCCTCCTGGTACAACCCGAACAACGGAACCCCCGACTATTTCAACGATTGCAGTCCCGGGCTCGAATACGGCACCGAGTTCAACAAAAAGGGAGGTCAGCTTCCCCATTCGGGGCATGCCTATGCCGGTCTGCAGTTTTATTACCTGAACCGCAATGAATTTTACGAATATATCCAGACCCAGCTCGACACCTCGCTGGTCCGCGACCGGCTTTACTGCATTTCAGCGTACGTGAGTCTTGGAAAGGTTGAATACGGCATGAAGGAGTTGGGAGCAGTAATGTCGTCGACCGAAATCAAACAGGCCGGCACGAAGAAGATGAAAATACCCTATACACCCCTCGGAAACGGGCAGTTCCTGCTCGACCAGTCCGCGTGGATGTGCATCCGTGGGCTATACCGGGCAAAGGGAGGTGAAAAGCTGCTGACTATCGGGGACTTCTCCCCCGGTGATGGCTTCTGGAGCATCATGACCCGGATGCGCACCGATTCGCTGTTCAAATCAAGCTACTATTTCATCGATGATGTCTCGGTGGAAGCCATCGGCGATTCAAACCAGTGCAGATGCCTTCCGGCCGCCGCCGCAAACCGGTTAAACTGATTAGGGTTCTTTCCTGTTTTTTAAAATGCCAGGAGTTCATCATAGAGTTCCTTCACCGGCAACCCCATCACATTGAAGAATGAGCCTTCAATCTTATTAATCCCGATGTACCCGATCCATTCCTGGATCCCATAGCCGCCGGCCTTGTCAAAAGGCCTGAAATTCAAGATGTAATATTCAATTTCCGCTTCCGAAAGATCCTTGAAGGTGACCGATGAGCGGACATGGAACAGGCGTTTTTTCTTCGTGGAGAGCAGGCAAACCGCGGTGATCACATCGTGCGTATTACCTGAAAGTTTCCGGAGCATCTCTGCCGCTTCGCGGTGGTTCCCGGGTTTCCCGAGCACCTCGTTCCCGATGTACACAATGGTGTCGGCCGTGATGACAATGGCCCGGTCGTCGAGTTCCGAACGGTCGATCGCCCCGGCCTTGAGACCGGCAAGGTAGATGGCGATATCTTCGGGGCTGAGGCCGTCGGGGTATACCTCTTCCACATCGGGGACCAGCACGTCAAAGGCGAGGCCAAGTTCCTTAAGCAGGTAATGACGGCGGGGTGATTGTGACGCCAGGATGATGCGGCGCCCCCGGAGGTTTTCATTGATCATCGTCATAGGGATATCAGGAAAATTTCCATGGAAAGGATTCCGGCAACCATGATCAGCTTGCACAAGGTGCTGAGATAATGAAAATCCTGCTTTTCCCGGGCAGAGAAGAGCCTTAAAAGAAGGTAGACCGCTCCCGCCTGCACTGTTACCAGGAGATACCAGAAGGCCATCATCATCACCAGCCTGAAAAGGATGAGCTGGACATAGATCATCAGGATGATGGTTGCCACGATGATGGCGGCGGCGATATTACGCGCCGGTTTCATCCCGAGGACCAGCGGCAGTGTTTTACACCCGAAGGTGGCATCGCCCTCGGTGTCCTCCATGTCCTTGATGATCTCGCGGGCCATGGAAACCAGGAAGGCGAAGAGTGCATACCCGTAAAAGACATAGTTGACCCAGTGGATCGCGGGGATGGATTCGGAAAAGAGGGAGGCATCAAGCCTGAGATTGAAAAATTCGAAAAGCCAGACGATCAGGATCACAAAGGCCGAGAGGGCGGAAACGATGAAGTTGCCCCAGAAAAGCATCCGTTTGTACTTTGCCGAATAGATCCATAGCAAACCTGCCAGGAAGGGAAACAGGAGGCCGAAGCTGACCGCCTTCACCCGCCAGGCCAGGTAAAAACCAAGCAATATCGCGACCACGTTGAGAAGGATGTGAAGTTTGATGGCCCCCCGCGGGGTGATCAGCTTGTTGACTACCTGCTTTTCAGGACGGTTGATACTGTCGATCTTCACATCAAAATAATCGTTGATCACATACCCCCCGATGGCAATCAGAACCGTCACGGCAATGAGGACCAGGAAACTACCGGTCGGGCTCATCGCAGATGGTTCCGACCTGTATATCAGTGGCAAAACGATGCAATACCTCAACAGGAACTGCGTTGCCACGATGATCAGAACATTCGGGAGCCTGATAAGCTGCATCACCCCCTTCACATTCTCCGCATTCATCTTTTTAAGAAAATCCATACTTACCCTCATGATTCTTCAACTCCTCCTGCTATTACATAAATTTTGAATTTTGAACTTTGCCTTTTGAGCTACCAATGGTATCCGTCATCATTCATCCATTTCCCCTGCACCTTCAGCACCTGTTCAATGACATCGCGTACGCACCCCTTGCCTCCATTGAAATGCGAGATGTATTTCGCCACCGACCTGATCTCCTCCGCTGCATCCGCCGGGCAGGTGGGAACTCCTGCCTCCAGCATCACCTCGTAGTCGGGAATGTCATCGCCCATATATAACACCTGGTTTGGCGCCAGGTTGTTCGATGCAAGGTAGGCCCGGTAGACCTCCCGCTTTCTTTCGATCCCCAGGAAAATATCGGAGATCGACAGGGCCTTCAGCCGGTGCATCATCGAATCGGACCTTGCCCCGGATATCACCGCAACGCGGTAGCCCTTTTTCACTGCCAGTTGCAGGGCATAACCGTCCTTGACGTTCGAGACCCGGTAGGCCTCGCCCTCGTTGGTGGTAATCACACTCCCGTCGCTTAAAACCCCGTCGTAATCGAAAATGAAGGTGTTGATATGTTTCAGAAGTTCCTTATAATTTGCCATGTTTTGATTTGTATTTGATGATGTTGGAGCTGATAAGGTTGTAAATTTCAAGATAACCAGGGTCACCCGCAAGCAATTCACGGTGACTGGCCAGCACCTGAAGGTCGCCCCTTACCGCCGGTCCCGTCTGCAGCCCGAATACTTTCCCGCGACCCGCATTTTCGGCAGTCTGGCGGATCAGTGGGACCAGCAGTTCAAACGGGATATCCTGTGAAGCCAGGATGTCTTCGGCAACGGCATTCATGAAATTTGAAAAGTTGCAGGCGAACACGGCTGCCAGGTGCAGCACCCTGCGCCGGTCGCTGTCGATGAAATATACCAGGGGGGTGAGTTTTTCCGCCAGGCGCTTCAGCTGCTCCGCACCATAGGTTGTGCCGGCTTCAAGACAGACCGGGATTCCGCCGAACCCGTCGGTTCCTGCCGGCGAAAAGGTCTGCAGCGGATAAAACACCCCGGTATTGACCGATGTCCCCGCCAGTATGCTCAGGGGAGTGGGTCCCGAGGTGTGTACCACGAGTTTGTTCCCGACCCGCAATTCTGCTGCAATCAGCGCGATCGCTGCATCCGAAACAGCCAGGATGTAAAGGTCGGCATCCGGCGATAACTCCTTCAGGTTGGCAACATACCGGGCTCCCAGGTTTGAAGCCAACGTCATACCGGCATCCTTTGACCGGTTAAAGACCTCCGCAACACGCACTCCGTGACCTGTGAGCGCCATTCCCAGTTGCGACGCCATGTTGCCGGCACCGATAATGACCGCGCTCTGAATGTCCCTGGTGTGCACTTGGATAATTTTTTATTAAAATACAAAGATATGATATTACCTTAGCACTATCTTTACCCGATGCTCCGTTATTTATAAAACTGTTGTTTATGAAGAAATTACTTTCCTTCCTGATAATCCTTCTTCTTGCCTGTCCTTTGGCCATGGTGAGCCAGAACCGGTCTATCGCCTTTGTCGACAAACCCATGGCCGAACTGCTGCAGATGGCAAAGGACCAGGACAGGATGATTTTCCTGGATGCCTTCACCTCCTGGTGCGGCCCCTGCAAATGGATGGCGGCCAACATGTTCACCAACGATACCATTGCCGACTATTACAACAAAACATTCATCTGCGCTCATTCCGACATGGAGAAGGGAGAAGGACCCGAGCTTGCCAGGGCCTTCCAGGTTCGGGCCTATCCTACCCTGTTGTTCATCAACAAGGCAGGCGAGATGGTTCATATGCGCGTGGGTGCCCCGCAGAAAGTCAGGGATTACCTCGATATGGGCCGGGTGGCGCTAACCCCCGGTGAGGGATTTGCTGCTTGTGCCAGGAAATACAAGGAGGGCGAACGTGACCCTAAGTTCATCATGAAATACCTCGACCGTCTCCAGGGAGCCTACCAGCCGGTTACGGAACCCCTCAACCAGTACTTCGCCGCCCAGAAGGAAATCGACCTGCTGAATCGTGACAACTGGATGATGATATACCAGTTCCAGAACGACATCGATTCGAAGGAATTCAACTACCTGGCGTCGCATCAGAAAGAATTTGCAAAGCTGTATACCAGGGATTCCGTGAACTCGAAAATTTCAGGTGTATGTTCCCAGGCCATCTACATGCTCGGACGAAGCCGCAACTTCAACGAAACCACCTTCGGGGTACTGAAGGAGAAAATTATGAACCTGAAGTTTGACGATGCCGGAAAGACAATTTTTGAAGGGGAGCTCAACATATACCTGATGAAAGGAGAGGCCGACAAATACCTGTTGCTGGCATACACCGACCTGGATAAATTTTACAGCCGCGATGATGCCCGGCTGAACACCGCGGCAAAGTCCTTTATACAAATGGCCACCGATCCCAAATATCTTGAAAAGGCCGCACAGTGGGCCCGGAAATCCATCGACATCAGGAGCACCCCGGAAAACAACGACCTTTACGCAAACCTGAAGTTTAAACTGGGTAACAAGCCGGAGGCTGTAAAATATGAGAAACAGGCGCTCGAACTGGCCCTGAAACTCAAGGTTCCCACCGAATCATATGAAGCATCGCTGAAGAAGTTCGGGGAATAGGGCGTTGGTTGGCATCCCATCTCACGTCCCGTTGCCATAAAAAGAACAAAGGGGCTGCTCAAAAATGGTTGAGCAGCCCCTTTGTTCTTAATAAGATAATCCCAGCAATTCCTGCTCCTTTTGAATTTTGAGTTTTGAACTTTGAGTTTTACGTTCGCTATGCCTGTGCTGTCGGCATGGGGAAATTAAACGGTATCTCTCCTTCCGAATCCTTGATCTCGCCGTGCATCGCCTCATACTTGGCTACATTTTCCTTCAATGCCTTGTAGAGCCTTTTTGCATGCTGCGGGGTAAGGATAATACGCGATTTCACCTTCGCCTTGGGAACACCCGGCATCATTTTCACGAAGTCGACAATAAACTCGGCAGGCGAATGGGTGATGATGGCCAGGTTGGAATAGATACCCTCGCCGACTTCATCTGAAATCTCGATATTGATCTGGTTGAGTGGATTCTTTTTATCTTGCATGACAGTCAGTGTTAGTTTTCTTCTTTCGAAGCCAGCAGGATCTCATATTCATCCTTGCTGCCAACGATCAGGTTTTCATATTCACGCAACCCGGTTCCGGCCGGGATAAGGTGACCTACGATCACATTCTCCTTCAATCCCATCAGATCATCCTGGCGTGCATTGATGGCGGCCTGGGTAAGCACCTTGGTGGTTTCCTGGAAGGAAGCGGCCGAGATCCAGCTCTTCGTCTGCAATGAGGCGCGTGTGATTCCCTGGAGGATCTGGAAGGCGGTGGCCGGTTTTGCGTCGCGGGCATCCACCAGTTTCTTGTCCTTGCGTTTGAGCATTGAATTCTCGTCACGCAGTTTCCTGGCGCTGATGATCTGGCCGGCCTTGAAGTTCGGCGAATCGCCGGGTTCTTCAACAACCTTTTTGCCATATACCCAGTCGTTCTCATCCTGAAAATCGATCTTGTTGATCAGTTCCCCTTCGAGGAAACGCGAATCGCCCGGATCTTCCACTTCGACCTTGCGCATCATCTGTCTGACGATGGTTTCGAAGTGCTTGTCGTTGATCTTCACACCCTGCAAACGGTAAACCTCCTGGATTTCGTTGACGATGTACTCCTGTACTTTCATGGGTCCCTTGATGGCGAGGATATCGCTCGGGGTGAGGGCTCCGTCGGAAAGGGCGGTACCTGCACGCACATAATCGTTTTCCTGGGCCAGAATCTGTTTCGATGTAGGAACAAGGTAGCGTTTTTCCTCCCCTGTTTTCGAGGTGATGATCACCTCGCGGTTGCCCCTCTTTAGTTTCTTGGCAAAGGATACCACACCGTCGATTTCGGAAACCACGGCGGGATCCGACGGGTTGCGTGCTTCGAACAATTCGGTAACACGCGGCAGACCTCCCGTGATGTCACCGGCTTTGCCGATGGCCCGCGGTATCTTGACCAGCACTTCGCCGGCCTTGATCTTGGCCCCGTCTTCAATGTTGATGTGCGACCCGACCGGGATATCATAGATCTTGATGATCTCGCCTGAAGCCGACAGGATGTTGATGGCAGGATTCTTGGCCTTCTGGCGCGATTCGATGACCACTTTTTCGTGGTAACCAGTCTGCTCATCCGACTCAACCCGAAAGGTAACGTTCTCAATAATGCTTTCAAAACTTACCTTACCCCCTACCTCAGAGAGGATAACGGCATTGTAGGGATCCCAGTCGCTGATCAGCTGGCCCTTCTTAATGGCGTCACCGTTGCTGAAGTAAAGGCGTGCACCATAAGGAATGTGTGCCGAGGTTAGGGCGATCCTGGTGTTCTGATCCACGATCCTCATTTCTGCAGAACGGCCAATGACGATCTCGTATTTCTCCCCGCTGTCGGCGGTATAGTCGACCGACCTCAGTTCATCGATTTCAAGGATGCCCTCATATTTTGCTTCGATACGGGATGCGCTGGCGATGTTGACGCCGGCGACACCTCCAACGTGGAAGGTACGCAGGGTAAGCTGGGTACCGGGCTCCCCGATACTCTGGGCTGCGATAACTCCTACCGCTTCACCTTTCTGCACCATGATGCCCGTTGCAAGGTTGCGTCCGTAACATTTTGCGCAAACACCCTTTTTGGATTCGCAAGTGAGCACCGACCTGATCTCAACGCCTTCCAGCGGCGAGCTGTCGATGATCTGCGCGATATCTTCGGTGATCTCACTGCCCGCCGGAATGATCAGGTCGTTGGTCTGGGGGTGGTGGATGTCATGCAGGGAAACACGGCCGAGGATACGGTCATATAGTGATTCAACAACCTCCTCGGCTTTTTTCAGTGCGGTAATGGTCAGTCCGCGCAAGGTGCCGCAGTCCTCTTCCGAGATGATCACATCCTGGGAAACGTCGACCAACCGGCGGGTAAGGTACCCGGCATCAGCCGTTTTCAGGGCGGTATCGGCAAGACCCTTACGGGCTCCGTGCGTTGAGATAAAGTACTCGAGAACCGAAAGTCCCTCCTTGAAGTTGGAAAGGATCGGGTTTTCAATGATCTCGCCGCCGCCTGCACCTGACTTCTGCGGCTTGGCCATCAGACCACGCATCCCTGAAAGCTGCCGGATCTGTTCCTTGGAACCACGGGCGCCCGAATCAAGCATCATGTAAACGGGGTTGAAACCCTGCTTGTCTTTGGTCAGCTGGTTCATCAGCGAAACGGTGAGCTGCGAGTTGGCATGGGTCCAGATGTCGATGATCTGGTTATAACGCTCGTTGTTGGTGATGTAACCCATGTTGTAGTTGTTCACCACCTCTTCAACTTCGAGCCTGGCGTCGGCAACCAGCGATTCCTTGATCGCGGGAACAATGACGTCGTCTAGGTTGAAGGACAAGCCTCCCTGGAACGCCATCTTGAATCCGAGGTCCTTGATATCGTCCAGGAATTTGGCTGTTTTGGCGGTACCGGTCTTTTTCAGGATCTGGCCAATGATGTCGCGCAGCGATTTTTTCGTCAGGAGCTGGTTGATATAACCATATTCCTCCGGGACCACCTGGTTGAAAATAACGCGGCCAACCGTAGTCTCGATGATTTTCGTAGTCTTCTCGCCATTTTCGTAAAAGGTGTGACGGACCTTGATGATGGCATGCAGGTCGGCTACCTTTTCGTTGTAGGCGATGATCACCTCCTCGGGCGAATAGAAGGTCATCCCTTCACCTTTCACCGTAAGGGTGCTGTCGGTTTTCCTGGCCTTGGTCATGTAATAGAGACCGAGAACCATGTCCTGCGAAGGAACCGTCACCGGGGCGCCATTGGCGGGATTGAGAATATTATGCGAGGCAAGCATCAGCAGTTGGGCTTCCAAAACGGCTGCGTTTCCAAGGGGAACGTGAACGGCCATCTGGTCACCGTCGAAGTCGGCGTTGAAAGCGGTACACACAAGCGGGTGAAGCTGGATGGCCTTGCCTTCGATCAGTTTGGGCTGAAAGGCCTGGATGCCAAGCCTGTGAAGTGTCGGAGCGCGGTTAAGCAATACCGGGTGCCCCTTCAGGATGTTTTCGAGAATGTCCCAGACAACAGGATCTTTGCGGTCGACAATTTTTTTGGCCGATTTAACGGTCTTTACAATACCGCGTTCCAGCATTTTGCGGATGATGAACGGCTTGTAGAGCTCCGATGCCATCTCTTTCGGCAATCCGCATTCGCTGAGCTTAAGTTCGGGACCGACCACGATAACCGAACGGCCTGAGTAATCGACACGTTTACCAAGCAGGTTCTGGCGGAACCGTCCCTGTTTCCCTTTCAGACTGTCTGAGAGAGATTTGAGTGCGCGGTTTGATTCGGTCTTAACGGCGCTGGCTTTGCGCGAGTTATCAAAAAGGGAGTCGACAGCCTCCTGGAGCATCCTCTTTTCATTGCGGAGGATAACGTCGGGGGCTTTGATCTCGATGAGTCTTTTCAGACGGTTGTTCCGGATGATCACCCTGCGGTACAGGTCGTTCAGGTCGGAGGTGGCAAAACGGCCGCCGTCGAGGGGCACCAGTGGCCTCAGTTCGGGTGGGATTACGGGGACGACCTTTACGATCATCCATTCGGGCCTGTTCTCGAGGCGTTTCTGTGCATCGCGGAACGATTCGAATACCTGGAGCCGTTTCAGGGCTTCAGCCTTGCGTTGCTGCGAAGTTTCGGTGTTTGCCTTGTAACGGAGATCAAAGGATTCCTTGTCAAGATCGATCCTCGACAAAAGTTCCGCCAGTGCTTCGGCGCCCATTTTGGCGACGAATTTGCCGGGGTCGGAATCATCGAGGTACTGGTTTTCCTGGGGAAGTTTGTCCATGATGTCAAAATACTCCTCTTCCGAAAGGAAATCGAGGTAATTGACGCCATCATCGGCTTTGATCCCGGGGTTTATGACAACATATTTCTCATAATAGATGATCGCCTCAAGCTTTTTGGTCGGCAAACCGAGCAACGAACCAATTTTATTGGGCAGCGAGCGGAAAAACCAGATGTGGGCCACGGGAACGACAAGCTGGATGTGTCCCATGCGTTCCCTTCTTACCTTCTTCTCCGTAACCTCAACACCGCAACGGTCGCAAACGATCCCCTTGTAACGGATCCTTTTGTATTTGCCACAATGACATTCCCAGTCTTTTACAGGACCAAAGATGCGTTCGCAGAACAGTCCATCACGTTCAGGTTTGTATGTCCTGTAGTTGATGGTCTCAGGCTTCAACACCTCACCACTCGACATTTCAAGGATTTTCTCCGGTGAAGCGAGACTAATGGTAATTCTGGAAAAGCTGCTGTTAATCTGACCGTCTTTTCTGTAAGCCATATTATTTTTTATTTCGATTGAAAATCAAAAAACAGAAAATTCACAAAGATACACCGGCGATGCGATCGCCCTGGTCCTTAATCAAAAGTAAGGTTCAGACCCAATCCACGCAATTCGTGAACCAGTACGTTGAAGGATTCGGGAATGCCCGGAACAGGCATCGATTCACCCTTGACAATTGTTTCGTAGGCTTTTGCACGTCCGATCACATCATCCGATTTCACGGTCTGGATTTCGAGCAGGATGTTGGCAGCACCAAACGCTTCAAGGGCCCAGACTTCCATTTCACCAAAACGCTGGCCGCCGAACTGGGCTTTACCGCCAAGGGGCTGCTGGGTGATGAGGGAGTAAGGTCCGATAGAACGGGCATGCATCTTGTCATCCACCATGTGGTGAAGTTTCAGCATGTAGATGAAACCTACCGTCGTGGGCTGGTCAAACCTTACACCGGTCAGACCGTCGTAGAGATAGACTTTCCCATTCCTGGGCAATCCGGCCTTCTCAAGGTAACCGTTGATCTGGTCGATGGTGGCACCGTCAAAGATCGGGGTGTTGAAACGCAGGTTCAGTTTTTTCCCGGCCCATCCGAGGATGGTCTCGTAAATCTGCCCGAGGTTCATACGCGAAGGTACACCCAGGGGGTTCAGTACCACGTCGACCGGTGTGCCGTCGATCAGGAAAGGCATGTCCTCTTCACGCTGGATGCGTGCGACGATGCCCTTGTTACCATGGCGCCCGGCCATCTTGTCGCCGACCTTCAGTTTACGTTTCTTTGCGATATATACCTTGGCCATCTGTACGATGCCTGCAGGAAGATCATCACCGACCACCGCAACGAATTTCTTGCGGTTGTGCACGCCCATGATTTCCTTGTATTTGATGATGAAGTTGTTGATGAGCGCCTTGATCAGGTCATTCTTGTCCTTGTCGGTCGTCCATTTGTTCGGGTTGACATTGAGGTAGTCGATCTCCATCAGGTTCTTGGTCAGGAATTTCGCTCCCTTGGCAACCACCTCCTGTTTGAAGTTGTTGTAAACGCCCTGCGAAACCTTTCCGCTTACCAGTATATTGAGTTTGTCAACGAGTTTTCCCTTGAGTTTATCAACATCCTTGTGGTAATCCTCATCGAGTTTCTTGATGTCATCCTTTTCACGTGCCTTGGCTTTGCGGTCCTTGATGATGCGCGAGAAGAGCTTTTTGTCGATGACGACGCCCTTCATGGAAGGGGGCGCCTTCAGCGATGCATCTTTCACGTCACCGGCCTTGTCGCCGAAAATGGCGCGCAGCAGCTTTTCTTCAGGAGTCGGGTCGCTTTCACCCTTGGGGGTGATCTTGCCGATCAGGATGTCACCTTCGCTCACCTCGGCGCCGATGCGGATCAGTCCGTTTTCATCGAGATCCTTGGTGGCTTCGGCACTAACATTGGGAATATCGTTGGTCAGTTCTTCGACGCCACGTTTGGTGTCGCGCACTTCCAGCGTAAATTCTTCGATATGGATGGAGGTAAAGATGTCTTCCTTCAATACCTTTTCGGAAATGACGATGGCATCTTCAAAGTTGTAACCCTTCCAGGGCATGAAGGCAACCATCAGGTTGCGGCCCAATGCAAGAGAACCATCCTTGGTGGCATAACCTTCGCACAAAACCATCCCCTTGGTCACCTTGTCGCCTTTTCTGACGATCGGGCGGAGGTTGACGCAGGTATTCTGGTTTGTACGGGCAAATTTGGTCAGGGTATAGCGTTTTGAATCCTCTTCAAAACTAACCAGGCGGTCCTTGTCGTCGCGGTCGTATTTGATGACGATCTCATTCGCGTCAACATATTCAACCAGTCCGTCGCCTTCAGCGTTGATCAGCACCCGTGAGTCATGGGCGACCATGTCCTCGATGCCGGTACCAACGATGGCCGCTTCAGGGTTCAGTAACGGAACAGCCTGGCGCATCATGTTCGAGCCCATCAGGGCCCGGTTGGCATCGTCATGTTCCAGGAACGGGATCAGCGACGATGCAATGGAGGCGATCTGGTTGGGCGCAATGTCCACAAGGTCGACCTTCGATTTATCGATGATGGGGTAATCGGCCAGGTAACGGACCTTCACCTTCTCTTCGCTGAAATTTCCCCTGGCATCCATCGGTGTGGTCGCCTGGGCGATGATCTTGTGTTCTTCCTCCTCGGCCGTAAGATAGGTGGGTATCTCTTCGAGGGTTACCCGGCTGTCGACCACCTTGTGATAAGGTGTTTCGATAAAACCGAGTTTGTCGATCTTTGCATATACGCAAAGCGAAGAGATAAGCCCGATGTTCGGACCTTCGGGGGTTTCAATGGTACAGAGACGTCCGTAGTGGGTGTAATGCACGTCGCGAACCTCGAAACCGGCGCGTTCACGTGAAAGACCACCGGGCCCGAGGGCCGAAATGCGGCGCTTGTGGGTCAGCTCCGACAGCGGGTTGGTCTGATCCATGAATTGTGACAGCTGGTTGGTGCCGAAGAAGGTATTGATGACCGACGACAATGTTTTCGCATTGATCAGGTCCATCGGCGTGAACACCTCGTTGTCGCGGACATTCATGCGTTCGCGGATGGTGCGCGACATCCTGGACAAACCCACGCCAAACTGGTTATACAGCTGTTCCCCGACGGTTCTGACACGGCGGTTGCTCAGATGGTCGATGTCATCAACCTCGGCTTTCGCATTGACCAGTTCGATCAGGTATTTTATGATGGAGATAATGTCTTCCTTGGTAAGCACCTTGGTTTCGACCGGGGTGGTCAGGTTCAGTTTTCTGTTGATCCTGTACCGGCCAACATCGCCGAGATCGTAACGCTTGTCGGAAAAGAAGAGCTTTTCGATGATCCCGCGTGCGGTCTCTTCATCGGGGGGCTCGGCATTCCGGAGCTGGCGGTAGATGAACTCGACCGCCTCTTTTTCCGAGTTTGCAGGGTCTTTCTGCAGGGTATTGAAGATGATGGAATAATCGGTTGCAAGGGCCTCTTCACGGTGAACGAGGATGGCTTTGATACCGGCATCGAGGATCTGGTCAATGTGGTCGTTTTCGAGGACGGTTTCCCGCTCGATGATCACTTCGGTACGCTCGATGGATACAACTTCTCCCGTATCCTCATCCACAAAGTCCTCGATCCAGGCACGGACCACGCGGGCGGCAAGCTTTGAGCCGACGACCCTTTTCAGGGCGGCACGGCTTACCTTGATTTCCTGGGCAAGTCCGAAGATTTCGAGGATATCCTTATCTGTTTCATACCCGATGGCACGCAACAGTGTGGTCACCGGCAGTTTTTTCTTCCGGTCGATATAGGCGTACATCACGTTGTTGATGTCCGTCGTAAACTCAATCCATGATCCTTTAAAAGGAATGATCCTGGCCGAATAGAGCTGGGCCCCGTTGGCATGGAAACTGGTACTGAAGAATACGCCGGGCGAACGGTGAAGCTGCGAAACCACGACTCTTTCAGCCCCGTTGATGACAAAAGTACCACGGGGCGTCATATAGGGGATCATCCCAAGATAGACATCCTGGATGATCGTTTCAAAATCCTCATGCTCCGGGTCGGTGCAATAAAGCTTCAGTTTGGCTTTTAGCGGAACACTGTAGGTCAGGCCGCGTTCAATACATTCCTCAATGGAGTACCGGGGGGGGTCGATGAAATAATCCAAAAATTCGAGCACAAAATTATTCCGTGCATCGGAGATCGGGAAATTTTCAGCGAAAACCTTGTACAATCCCTCATTGACCCTGTTTTCAGGATTCGTCTCGAGTTGAAAAAAATCCTGAAATGATTTTACCTGAATGTCAAGAAAATCAGGGTACTCAGCTTGTATCTTGGTAGATCCAAAGCGAATTCTTTCGATTTTTTTTGAAGCCAAGGTTGTTATGTTTTACTCCCGCAATGCGGGAAGGTTTGAAATTAATTTTTATAAATAAGCCATAGACCTCTTCACAATGGAAGAGATCTATGACTTTATTACGGTATAAGAATCGTCAGTCTTACTTAATTTCAACCTCTGCACCAGCTTCTTTTAATTGACTCATTAAAGCGTTTGCTTCGTCTCTCGAAACGCCTTCTTTAATCGCTTTGGGTGCAGCATCAACTAATTCTTTGGCCTCTTTCAAACCAAGGCTGGTCAGTTCCTTCACTAATTTAACAACGGCCAACTTAGCCTGACCTGCTGATTTCAGGATCACATCAAATGTGCTCTTTTCTTCAGGTTCTGCGGCGGCTGAAGCGGCAGGAGCTGCTACAGCTACTGCTGCTGCTGCGGGTTCGATACCATATTCATCCTTCAGAATCTTTGCTAATTCGTTAACCTCTTTTACTGTCAAATTAACTAACTGTTCTGCAAAAGCTTTTAAATCTGCCATTTTTGTTACTATTTGTGTTCCGGTTTGTTGGAACGGTTATTACTAAAATTATTCTTACGTTAATTGTTGGTTACTCGGGCTTTTCCGATAAGGTCTTCACAATGCCCGAAAGCGTGTTGCCACCCGACTGTAAAGCCGAGATAACATTTTTTGCAGGGGATTGCAGCAGACCGATCAGTTCGCCGATCAATTCTAACCTTGATTTGATACTTATCAGCGTATCGAGTTGATTATCCCCCAGGTAGATACATTCTTCCACATAGGCCCCTTTAAGAGAAGGCTTGGCCTGGGCTTTTCTGAATTCCTTGATCAGTTTGGCAGGTTCGTTGGCCGACTCCGAAAACATCACGGAGGTAGGTCCGGCCAGCACCGGGAAAAATTCATCAAAGGATTTTCCGCTGCGCTCCATTGCCTTTTGTAACAATGAATTCTTGACAACCTTCAACTCAATATTCTTCTTAAAGCAGGCCCTTCTGAGGCGGCTTGTTGTGGCCGCATTCAATCCGGAAGTATCAGCAATATAAAAGGAATTAACTCCTTTCAACCGCTCTGCCATGGAATCAATAAGCTCGGTTTTTTGTTCTTTTTTCATGATAATTGTCTCTCAGTTTTCGTAATTAAGCAGTGACCGATTTAGGATCAACGGGAACGCTCGGGCTCATGGTACTCGACATGTAAATACTCTTCACATAGGTACCTTTTGCCGATGAGGGTTTCAGTTTGATGATCGTATTGATAAGTTCCTTTGCATTTTCCACGATTTTATCCCGCTCAAAAGAAACTTTTGCAACGGATGCGTGGATGATGCCGAATTTATCAACCTTAAAATCGATCTTACCGGCTTTTACTTCTTTAACGGCCTTTCCAACCTCCATGGTAACAGTCCCCGTTTTAGGGTTGGGCATCAATCCGCGTGGTCCGAGGATCTTTCCGAGTGCACCAACCTTGGCCATAACACTGGGCATGGTGATAATAACATCAACATCCGTCCAACCGCCTTTGATCTTATCAATATAGGTATCAAGTCCCGCAAAGTCAGCGCCGGCTTCAATGGCCTCTTCTTCTTTATCGGGGGTGCATAATACCAATACCCGGATGGTCTTACCGGTACCGTGGGGAAGCGTCACGATGCCGCGAACCATCTGGTTGGCTTTCCGGGGATCAACCCCGAGACGAACGTCAATATCGACGGATGAGTCAAATTTTGTATTGCTGATCTCTTTTACAAGTGCAGCAGCATCCGCCAACGAATAAACGGTATTCTTATCAATCTTCGATAAGGCAACCTTCCTCTTTTTTGTCAGCTTTATCATTTGTATGTATTTAGATGTTGTTAATGAGGTCTTTTAAACAACGGGTCACGCTGCGAAAATTATCGCTTGAAGGATGCGGTACCGGTAACGGTAATGCCCATGCTGCGGGCGGTCCCGGCCACCATCCTGGCGGCTGATTCGAGGGTAAAGGCATTCAGGTCGGGCATTTTGTCCTCCGCGATCTTCTCTACCTGTTCCCAGGTCACCGTAGCAACCTTGTTGCGGTTAGGCTCCGGTGAACCTTTCTGGAGTTTGGTGATTTCCATCAGCTGCACGGCAACCGGAGGAGTTTTGACGACAAAGTCAAACGACTTATCACGGTATACTGTGATGATAACAGGAATGATCTTTCCAGCCTTATCCTGCGTACGTGCATTGAACTGCTTGCAAAATTCCATGATGTTCACACCCTTGGCCCCCAATGCAGGGCCGATCGGGGGTGACGGGTTTGCTGCCGCTCCCTTGATCTGCAACTTGATAATTCCACTAACTTCTTTTGCCATGATAATTTTTGATTGGGTGAGCCGCACATCCGTGCTGCTCTTTGATTAATTTATTGGATGAGCCGCACCGCAATGCTGCTCCTGTTATTTCGATAAAAACATGAGCCAGGCCGCACAGCAGTGAGGCTTCTACTCCTTTTGAACCTGCATGAAACTCAGCTCAAGCGGGGTTTTCCGGCCAAAAATCTTGACCATCACCTTCAGTTTCTTCTTCTCCTCGTTGATCTCCTCGATCACGCCGCTGAAACTGTTGAACGGTCCGTCGATTACGGTAACAGTTTCACCAATTATAAACGGGATGTTCACCTCTTCGCCCTGTTCCGACAATTCATCGAATTTTCCAAGGATCCTTTTCACCTCCGAGGGACGCAGCGGGTGGGCTTCGCCTTTTGCGCCCAGGAAACCAAGTACCCCCGGAATGTTCCGGATGATATGGGGCACTTCGCCGACCAGGGTTGCTTCAATCAGTACATAACCCGGAAAGTAATTACGTTCCTTGCTGACCTTTTTCCCGTTACGGATCAGGTAAACCTTTTCCGTGGGGATCAGCACCTGAGTAATGTATTCCTGGAGATTCAGGTTTACAATTTCGCTTTCGAGATATTGCTTCACCTTCTTCTCATTACCAGAGATAGCCCTCACGACGTACCACTTTTTGGTTACTTCACTCATGCTTACAATGAGATTATTACTAGATTATTACAGTTAGCCCGGTTCTGGAAATCCTGACGGATTAAAAGAGTTTGTAAAATTGCAACAGCACGTTTTTGAATACTTCATCCATGGCAAAAACGATGATTGCAATGATCAGCGATGCAACGGATACCACAATGGCACTGCCCTGCAATTCGGACCAGGTAGGCCAGGATACCTTATGCATCAGCTCATCGTAGCTTTCCTCAATATAGGTGACAACTTTATTAGCCATTTTCAAAATGTTTTGCACGGGTGGTAGGAATCGAACCCACAGCCTACGGTTTTGGAGACCGCCACTCTACCAGTTGAGCTACACCCGTGTGTAATTAAACTTTATTTTTGGCATTTGATGCAATTTCGTCTGAAGATGATCCTTCAGCCAAAATTGCATCAACAATCGTTTTTATGATTTCGCTATTTCGCGTTTCGCTATTTCGCTATTTCAAATTAGTCAAGGATCTCGGTCACCTGGCCGGCACCCACGGTACGCCCGCCTTCGCGGATGGCGAAACGGAGTCCCTTGCTCATGGCGATCTCGGCGATCAGGTCAACCTTGATGGTAATGTTATCACCAGGCATGCACATTTCAACGCCATCGGGGAGGTGGATCTCACCGGTAACGTCTGTGGTGCGGAAATAGAACTGGGGACGGTATTTGTTGTGGAACGGGGTATGACGGCCACCTTCCTGTGTCTTCAGAACATAGATCTCAGCCTTGAACTGTTTGTGGGGAGTGATCGAACCCGGTTTGGCAATAACCATACCGCGACGGATCGCTTCCTTGTCAACACCACGAAGGAGCAGACCTGCATTGTCACCGGCTTCACCCCTGTCGAGGATCTTGCGGAACATTTCCACACCGGTAACAACCGATTTCATTTTTTCAGCACCCATCCCGATGATTTCAACGGGATCGCCGGTGTTGATAACGCCGGTTTCAATTCTGCCGGTTGCAACGGTGCCGCGGCCGGTGATTGAGAAGACGTCTTCAACAGGCATGAGGAAGGGTTTGTCAACATCACGGAGGGGCAGCGGGATCCAGGTATCAACTGCATCCATGAGTTCCATGATTTTTTCAACCCACTTCGGTTCCTTGTTCAGTCCGCCCAATGCAGAACCCTGGATGACCGGGGTGTTTGCACCGTCGAAACCGTAGAAGGTAAGGAGATCGCGGATTTCCATTTCAACGATTTCGAGAATTTCGGGATCGTCAACACTGTCGCATTTGTTCATGAAGACAACGAGCTTGGGCACACCAACCTGGCGGGCGAGCAGGATGTGTTCGCGGGTCTGTGGCATGGGACCATCCGTTGCGGCAACCACGATGATGGCGCCGTCCATCTGGGCAGCACCGGTGACCATATTCTTGATATAGTCGGCGTGTCCCGGGCAGTCAACGTGCGCATAGTGACGGTTTGCGGTCTGATACTCGATGTGAGCGGTGTTAATCGTGATTCCACGTGCTTTTTCCTCGGGCGCATTGTCGATTGAGTCAAACGACCTGTACTCGGATAAGCCCTTATCTGCCAGAACTAAAGTGATGGCAGCGGTTAACGTGGTTTTTCCATGATCAATGTGGCCGATCGTACCAACATTGACATGCGGTTTGGAGCGTTCAAATTTTTCTTTAGCCATTTTATTAAAGTTTAATTACGTGATGTTTCTGTTTATTGATTAAGATAGTTAGAAAGTCTTGACTTGTAAAGACGCACAGCAGTGCGTCTTTACAGGCACTGCGGTGCGTCTTTACAAAGTGAGCCTTTGAGCAGAATTGAACTGCTGACCCCTTCCTTACCAAGGAAGTGCTCTACCCCTGAGCTACAAAGGCGTAGTCGTTTACTGAGCGGAAGACGGGGCTCGAACCCGCCACCTGAAGCTTGGAAGGCTTCCGCTCTACCAAATGAGCTACTTCCGCAGAAATAAGCAGCGAAGTTGCGAGGTAGCGAGGTAGCGAAATAATTTCGCCATTTCGCCATATCGCCATTCCGCTTCCTGGTGGGGGGAGAAGGATTCGAACCTCCGAAGGCTGTGCCAACAGATTTACAGTCTGCCCCATTTGACCGCTCTGGTATCCCCCCAAATTTTTCCATGTGATTCCAGGCCGCCAACAATTCCGGCAGCTGCCGGCCTCACATTTGATCTTCAAGAATTCAATGAACTCGTTCTCTCCTTCCTGGCCCGGCTGTGTTCCCGGGGTTCAGAGCCGATGGACGGATTCGAACCGCCGACCAGCTGATTACAAATCAGCTGCTCTACCAGCTGAGCTACATCGGCAATCGTTCCTTTTTTGAAAAGGACTGCAAAAGTATAAACTATTTGAATACAAAACAAGCATTTTATCAAATAAACGCTGAAAAAGGGGATTATTTTTTAACAAACGCTGTGCCGAACTCCGAACATGGCGTCCATCAGGCCTTTCCGAAAAAAACGAAGGCAACTCTCTTCGGGTTGCCTTCGTTTTGATTTCGGTGAAGGAGGATCAGTTCCCCCTGACCTTTTCCTTATGCTTGACCAGTTGCTTGCGTAAGGCTTCAGATGCAAGGTCGATGGCAGCCTCGAATGTGGCGGCCTCCTTCTTGGCAAAAAGATCGTATCCCTTGATGATCAGCCTGACTTCGGCAATCTTATTCTCCCTGGTTTCGGTGTTTTCCGTTTTTAAAATTACCTCGCTACCGATCACCCCTTCAAAAAACATATGCAGTTTTTCAAGTTTGTCATTGATGAAAGCTTCCAGTTTCCTGTCAGCCTTGAAATGGACAGAATTAATTTTAACGTTCATTCAGACCTCCTTTTTTTAAGCCTTTGGATGGGCTTGTTTGTAGATTCTCTTCAATTTATCAATTGTATTGTGTGTATAAACCTGGGTGGCCGCCAGACTGGCGTGGCCCAGGAGTTCCTTGACGGCGTTCAGTTCCGCCCCGTTGTTGAGGAGATGTGTGGCAAAAGTGTGGCGCAATACATGCGGACTCTTTTTCTCCATCGTGGTCACCTCCCCGAGGTACCGCGTTACAATGCGGTAAACCATCTTCGTATAGATCTTTTTTCCTTTGTCAGTCAGAAAAAGATCAATGCTGACACCGAAATTTTTTCGCTTCTCCTCCATATAGGCGATCAGCATGGATTCGAATTTCCTACTGAACGGGATCAGCCTCTCTTTATTTCGTTTACCGAGTACCTTTAAGGTATCATGGTGAAAATCAATATCCGTTTCTTTCAGGTTTACGAGCTCTGTCAAACGCATCCCGGTCGAGTAAAACATCTCCACGATCATCCTGTCGCGCATGCCCGGGTAACCCTCCCCGAATTCAACATGGTCAAGCAGCACCTCCATCTTATCTTTATCTATAAATGCAGGGAGCCGCTTCGGAACTTTGGGGGAGATGATCTTCCGCATGGGGTTTTCAGCCAGGACACCCTCCCTCAGGAGGAATTTATAAAACGATTTGAGGGCTGAAAGTTTGCGGTTCACCGATCGTGCCCCGGTCCTGCCTTCCATCAGGTAAACAAGCCACGATCTGATTATCGGGGGATTGACCAGGGAAATGTCAGAAATGTTGTATTGCTGCTGCAGATAGCCGAAAAACTGATCCAGGTCGGTTTGGTAGGCGGTTACGGTGTTGGAAGAATACCGTTTTTCAAACTTGATATATGCAAGAAAGCGTTCCTTCACCAGTCAAAGAAATAGTAAACAGAGTGTTTCCGATAACAAATCAACCGTAAAGATACGATGAAATTTACCGGAAACAAAATTTCTCCTGATAAAAATAAAGCTTTTACTTGGCGGCTTCTTCGTCCTGGAGATGCTGGATGTAGATCGCTTTGTTGACGGCTTCCCTGTGCTTTACAGAGGGTTTGGTAAACTTCTGACGCTCACGGAGCTCTTTAACAACGCCCGTCTTCTCGAATTTCCTTTTCAGTTTTTTCAAAGATCTGTCAATGCTTTCGCCTTCTTTAACAGGTACGATAATCATGCTGTTCCTTCGCTTTCTTGTTAATGTGAATACTGTATTTTTAAATAGGGCTGCAAAAGTACAATAGTAATTTCGGATTTCCAAATATTAACCGGGGAAATAAGGATTTACGATTTACGATTTACGATTTACGATTAATGTGCTTTGATAACGGACCCCGTTTATCATATTTCAGTATTGTATTTTCGGTCCCCCATTCATAAGGATGAACGATCATTGACAGTTTTATCCAAAATCGTAAATCGTAAATCGTAAATCGTAAATTGAATTTTCTTCCCTAAAGATTAGTAAAGATAAAATTGCTCATTCTCTTATACAAATGCCACGTGGTGTTTTTCCCGGCATAGATCCCATGGTTGCTGTTGGGATAGAACTGCGATTCGAACTGCTTGTCGGCCCCTACCAGCGCGGTGACCATATCGTACGAGTTCTGCGGGTGCACGTTGTCGTCGGCCATCCCGCAGATGAGCAGAAGCTTTCCTTTAAGTTCGGCGGCATGGTTCACCGGCGAATTGTCCTCGTACCCTCCGTTGTTTTCCTTCGGCGTGCGCATGAATCGCTCGGTGTATATGTTGTCGTAATATTTCCAGTTGGTCACGGGGGCAACCGCCACGCCGAAACTGAAATAATCGGCCCCTTTGGTCAGGCACGACAGGGTGAGATAGCCCCCGAAGCTCCAGCCCCACATGCCGATCCGGGCCTTATCCACATAGGGAAGGGTGCTCAGGTACTTCGCCGCCTCGATCTGGTCGGCGGTTTCAAATTTACCAAGCTGCAGGTAGGTGCATTTTTTAAACACCTCTCCCCTACCGCCGGTTCCGCGGTTGTCGACCGACACCACGATGATCCCGTGCTGGGCCCACATCTGGTTCCACGACGAAGCGCTGCCCCAGCTGTTGTTGACGGTCTGCGATCCCGGCCCGCCGTAAATAGTGAACAGCACCGGGTACCGTTTCGCCGTGTCGAAATCGGGTGGTTTCAGCATCCACCCGTTCAGCACCGTCCCGTCGGGGGTGGTGAAGCTGAAGAATTCGGTCTTCCCGAACTGGTACTGTACCATGGTCTCCTTCAGTTTCGCATTGTCCTGCAGCATCCGCACCTCCTCGCCGTTTGCCTTGTACACCGCGCTGTAAGAGGGAGTGTTGATGTCGGACCAGCGGCCCAGGTACCAGGTGAAGGTTTTGCTGAACTCGGCGGAATTGGTCCCTTTGCGGGTGCTGAGCTTCGTTGTCTTCTTCCCGTCGAGGGTTACGCAACAGATATCCTTGTCCATGGGCGAGGTTTCGTTGCAGGCGTAATAGACCAGCCCGTTTTTCTCATCGACGCCGATCACATCGGTCACCTCCCATTTGCCCTTGGTGAGCTGGCGCACCAGTTTTCCCGACAGGTCGTACAGGTATATGTGGCGGTACCCGTCGCGCTCGCTGGTGAGGAGGAACTCCTTCTTGTTTTTGAGGAAGTGCCAGTGGTCGTCGATCTCGATGTAATACTTGTTTTCCTCGGTGTAGATCACCTTCGTCTGCCCGTTCGCGGCATCGGCCAGCAGCAGTTCGAGCTTGTCCTGGTGGCGGTTCATCCGGTACAGGGCCAGGGTGTTCGCATCCTCGGTCCATTTGATCCTGGGGATGTACTGATCGGTTTCCTTTCCGATGTCAACCGTGGTGATCTTTTTTGTTTCCAGGTCATAGACATAGATTCCCACGACCGAATTGTCTTCACCCGCCTTGGGATATTTGTATTTGTACTGTTCCGGGTATAGGTCGCCGTAATAGGTCAGCTGGTATTCCTTTACTTTGCTTTCGTCGAAACGGTAAAAGGCGATTTTTTTCCCGTCGGGCGACCAGCAGAAAGCCTTTGAAAACTCGAACTCCTCCTCGTACACCCAGTCGGTGGCCCCATTGATGATCTCGTTGACCTTGCCGTCGGTGGTGACTTTGTTTTCAACATCGGATTCCCCGAGATCCCCTCTCCCACCTGCTTCAAACAGACCGACACGGCTCCTGATAAAAAGATTGTTGTCCCGCACGAAGGCGACCTTGTTCCCGTCGGGCGAAAAAGTTGCCAGCCGCTGCTTCCCGTTTTTTGACAGCGGAGACAACTTTTCGGTTTTCAGATCGTAAACAAAATAATTTGCCTTCGACGACCGGCGGTAGATGGCCTCATCGGCGGTTGCAAACAGTATCTTCGATTCATCATCGCTGAATTCGAAACTGCCCATTTCGATGGGTACGGTATCGCCGGCGGGGACCAGTTTTTTCGATGTCACCAGGGTGGATGACAACAGCCCCGTCTTATATTCGTATAAGTTGATGCTGTCCTTTTTCATCTGGCAGTAGTGTTCGCCGTCGTTCATCGACCGCAGGCCGGGTACCCCCCTGGATCCGAATTTGCGGGCCTTGTAGATGTCATCGAGGGCGATGCTCTTTTTGCCCTGCTGCGCCGTCGCGGCAACCTGCAGCAAAACCAGGAAAACCGGGAGAAGAATGTTGATAATTCTATGGTTCATACGTGAAAAGGGTTGGGAAATAGGGTTAATTTTGAGAATCAAAAATAGCTAATTATGCGACAGGAGGCGGATTTTTTCGACGTATTCAAAGAAACACTCGACAAACTGGACGGGGACGGGATATTGCTGGTGGCCGGCGATCCCCCGAACCCGATGACCATCGGCTGGGGAACCCTGGGGTATATATGGCACCGGCAGATCATGACGGTGCTGGTCAGGCCGACGCGCTATACTTTCAGCCTGATGGAGGCCGCCCGCGATTTCTCGGTTTGCGTGCTGCCCGATTCCTTTACAAAGGAGCTGGCCATCTGCGGCACCCGGTCGGGGCGCGACACCGACAAAGTTGAAATGTGTAACTTTCATATGGAAAAGGGGCTGCGGGGCGATTCCAGTTTCATCGCAGAATCCAGCCTCCATTTCGAATGCCGCATCGTCCACCGCCACCCGCTCGATCCCGCCACCCTCAACCCGGCCATCTTAACCCGGAATTACCCGCTGAGGGATTTTCATATGGTTTATTATGGGGAAATCCGAGGGATATTCAGGGGATAATTTGTAATTTACGATTTACGATTTACGATTTGAGTGACGAGTGACGAATGACGAGTGAAAAGCCCCGTAATTTTTAATTTTTAATTATGTTGCCTTTTCCCGTTTTCGAAACTTTTGATATCTTTGCACCCCCATGGGATGTTAGCTCAGTTGGTTTAGAGCATCGCCTTGACAGGGCGGGGGTCGTGGGTTCGACTCCCTCACATCCCACTTAAAGCACTGGTTTCCAGTGCTTTTTTTTTATTTTCCCCGGGCCGGGTGCATGCCGGGCCAAACTGCCATGAATATTAATTAAAGCCTGGAGATATTTTTCAATGACCTGCCGGGGGTGAAAACCGTTTGCCACTCATGCCCCGGAACAACGGGATTACCCCGGATACAGGCAATTCTGACATTTATGGAATTTATTCCCAGCAAAATTTGGCCATGAAGGTCGAATGGTTCGTGGCAACCTCTACGATGTAAATTCCATGTGGAAGGAGTTGAACATCCATCGTTATTTTCATATCAGTTGTTTGGATGGCATATACTTTTTCCCCCATCAGGTTATAAAGATCAATATATTTCACTCCGGGGTCCCGGACTGAAATGGTTACCTGTTCATTTGCCGGGTTGGGATAAATGAAGCACCCCGGTTTCGGCGCTGATTCCCCGCCGTTCACATAAACAGAATCATATTTCTGCACTGAAGCTGCAGAATGCAGCGCAGAATGGTCGGAATAGGCAACGTAAGGACTGCCCGTCGGGCTGAATGCAAGACTTGTATACTTTGCAGTATCTGCCGAGAAACCGGGAGCGCCTACAAAATTCCAGCCGGTTCCGTCAAACTTCATGACAGATGCTTTGTAACCATTTGCCTCGTCTTCAAATCCAACGCATGGTTCGCCGGCAGGATTGACCGCGAGGCTTAAATAAAGAGCAGATGCCGGTGAAAAAAGGGGTGATCCCACATATACCCAATCTGTACCATCAAATTTCATCACGGATGATTGAAAAGAGTTCCCATCCATATAGGCTACATAAGGTTCCCCCGACTGACTGAGGGCTAAAGAGGTATACCATACATATTCCGGAGTAAATCCCGGATTGCCGACATAAACCCAGCTGCTGCCATCAAATTTCATGACTACTGCTTTGCCCGTAAAACCATCATCCCGAAAAACCACAAAAGGAGTTCCGGAAGGGTCGAATACAAGAGAAGTAAAATAAACGGTAGCGGCAGAGAATCCGGCATTTCCAACATATATCCAACTTGTCCCGTTAAATTTCATAACCGACGCAGGGAATCCAAATACGGCTCCATCCTGAAAAGCTACAAAGGGTTTTCCGTCCTGGCTGAATGCCAGGCTTAAATACGCACTGCCCCCTGTTGTGAAACCCCGCGGACCGACATATACCCAACTGCTTCCGTCAAATCTCATGACTGAAGCATTGCTGGTTATACCATCTGAAAACGCCACATAAGGTTCACCAGAAGGGCTGAAGGCCAGACTAACAGATGATGCAACAGCCCCAGAGAATAAAGGCAATCCGACATACACCCATGTTGTGCCATTAAATTTCATCACCGAAACATAAGGTTCCGCAAATGCAACGAAAGGTTCCCCGGATGGGCTGAATACGAGGCTCACATACCCTGGCAAATGGGATGAAAAACCTTCATTGCCTGCATATTTCCATGCTTTCGCAGAGGGTGATGAATGATACCGGCTCTCCTGGCTAAATGCAGAAATGGGTATTAGCAAGATTAAAATGTACATCAGCTTTTTCATGGTGCGATTTTTTCATCGGTCGCTAAGAATTCACGAGAAGAGGTTTTTGATGAAAGAAATAATTTCAGCAAATTTCAATTCCATCAAGGGTGATGTTTCATTCACACAAATATACCTGAATATCACCACCGAACCAAGAAGAGATTTGATTAAAAATTTCAAGTTCGTCGTGCAACAGGAGGGCGATCACCGGTAAAAAGGATGTGCCACGCCAGCCCGAATGGAATTTATGACCGGATTATAATTGCCCGGACCCGTGTTTATTCGCCTGTAACCTCCTTAATTACAGGTATTAATACCTATTGACTCTCCTTCGTTTTTACGCTACTTTTACGAAATAATGAATTGTGCAATACCTATCTTTTCCATATACAAAACCGATCATTAACCAAAAAGCCCGATAATGAAAACAATGATCAGAATCTTGTGGATGATGACAACCGTGTTGCTGTTATCTTTCAACGAAGGAATGTCGGTTGGCGGACCTGGTGTCACAACACTGGCAGCAACCTCAGTCACAGGCAGCTGCGCGATCCTGAATGGCACGGTGAATGCAAACGGAACAACCACAACGGTTACTTTTGATTTTGGACTGACCACAGCCTATGGGACGACCCTGGCCGGGATCCCGGAAACAGTTATGGGAAACACGAACACTTATACAGTTGCAAATATTACAGGTCTTCTGCCCAACACCATCTACCATTTCCGATGCAATGGGGCGAACACAAACGGAACCATCCATGGTGACGACCTTTCCTTCATTACTGCCAGTATGTCGCCTATTGTCACAACATTAGCCGCAACCGGAATTACCTGCAGCTGTGCGCTGCTGAATGGCACCGTATGCACAAACGGAGCACCCACAACGGTTACCTTTGATTACGGACTGACGGAAGCCTACGGAACCACCGTTCCCGGGACCCCCAACCCGCTGGCAGGATCGGCAACCCCGCCGGTAAATACGCATATAACAGGCCTTAACCCAAATACAACGTACCATTTCCGCTGCAACGGAACCAGCTCAAACGGAACAACGAATGGCGCCGATATTACCTTTACCACCGCCGCCGCGGAAACCGCGCCCACGCTGTCCCAGTGGGGCCTGATCCTCTTCGGGCTCCTGCTTTTCTCAACCGGGGCATTGTTCATTTACAGGAACAGGCCGGCCATGATCCGGGACTGATGCCCTTTTTTGAAATTCATGACGCTGTGGGTAATAGACAGCAGGCATTAGGCATTAGGCAATAAGGAACAGGCCGGCAATCCTGGAAATAGTAATTAGTAATTCGTAATTTTTAATCCCTTAAGGATCAGGATTTTTTGTCCAGCAGCGCGTTGGTATAATTATAGCCGATATCAAAGATCTCGGGAATTTTGTGAATGTCGAACAGCCCGTACCCGCTCAGCTCCCCGGGTTCAATATACAGGTGACAACCTTTGGCCGACTTGCTGACCTTTTCGCGGAAACCAAGGTGGATGGCGCGGTCCATCACCTCGAAAACACTGGCCTCAGGACTGAACGGCTTCACCGGGTTGACATAAATGCTGACGATCTCATCCTTTTTATCGCCGAAGGGCTCAATGGGCAGATTGTTGGATATCCCGCCGTCGACGTAAGGAATGTCGCGGATGACCACCGGGGGAAACAGAACCGGGATGGAACTCGAGGCGATGATGGTATCGGCCAGGTTGCCGGTGTTGAAAATTTGCTGGCTGCCATCCTTAAAATTGGTGGCCGTCACATAAAAGGGCACCGGCAGTTCCTCAAACGTTTTGTACCGCATGTTCTTCTCCAGGAACAGCCGGATGTTTTTCATGGAGACAAGTCCCAGTTTAAACCCGTTCCACGAAAGCATGCTGATCTTCAGCTTGTCGTTGAAGATCTCCCTGACCTCATCCGGTGAAAATCCGCTGGCGAGAAATACGCCGGCAATGGCCCCGGCACTGGTACCCGAAATCATGGAGGGAACGATATCATGCTCCTGCAAGGCTTTCACAGCGCCCAGGTGGGCGAATCCGCGGCAGCCACCCCCGGAAAGAACGAATAATTTTTTTACCATGAGTCAGCAGTTGAGGTGATGGGTGAATGCGCAATAAATCCGGAAATGTCCGTTTGAAGAAGGAATCTTTTGCCGGGGCCGTGTTTTAACACCCCGGTGCAGGAACCCGGCCGCCATGCATTGGCGGTCTGACCATAAAGATACAATCTTTTTCGTACCTTTGCCTGATATATCCATCTGCCTGTGCTGAAAATAAAACCGGTTTCCGCGTTTCTCCCCCTGTTGTTCCTCCTGTTGCCCTTTGCCGGGCACTCGCAGGATTGGGCCACTGCTGCGATATCCGGATGCACGGAGAATGCCTCCACAGGGATCGACCGGGGCGAACTGATCGCTTTTGCAAAGCAATTCGTGGGTACGCCTTACCGCAGGGCAGGAGCCGATCCTAAAAAAGGGTTCGACTGTTCCGGGTTTGTCAGCTATATTTTCCGCCACTTCAACATCATCCTGCCCCGCAGTTCACGGGAATACAAATCGCTGGGCACCACGCTGAAGCCTGAAGAGTTCAAGGTGGGCGACGTCATTGTCTTTTATGGTTTCAGGGACCGGTCGCACATCGGCCATGTCGGCATCATCTGCGAGGCCGACGGTATGAATTCACGTTTCATCCACGCCTCGTCGGGAAAGGTGCACAGCGTCACCATCAGCCGCCTGGCGCAGGAGGGCTACCGCGCCCGTTTCTACAAATGTATCAACCGGATCCAATAGCGATCAGCCCTCCAGTAGTTTTTTCTTTACATGGTACTCCTCCAGGGTAATCTGCCCGGATGCAAAACCTCTCCTCAGGATTTCAAGGGGAGCCTCTTTCCTTTAATCTTCATCTTCATAATAATAATCGACGGCCAGGTCATTTTCAACAAACCAGATACCAGGGGTTTTCCATGCGATACGACCGGCTTCATCCTTCTGATACCAGGAACGGACATTCCCCGTCAGGGTCACCGTGGTTCCGGCAACAGCCACCCGGATGTCGCTGTCGTCCATCGACCAGTTGAGGGCCAGGGCGTTTTCAACATCCCTCTTCTCGATCTGGTTATGGGTCTCCGATTTTATTTTAATGTTGTTTGACACACCGGTAACACCGGTCAGGTATACCACAGCTCTTTTAGCGGCGTCTTTCTGAAAATTCCAGGGGAGTTCGCCCTCGAGGGTAACCCATCCGTTTTCAACTTTCACGGTGACCTTGTCCCTGGGGACTGACCAGCTTGATTTCAAAGCGGTTAAAACTTCGTTTGCAATTTCCACATTGGTTTTGGACCATGAATCCGGGAATTTAACCTCGATTTTTTCCACGAGGGCCTTTACACCGGTTACCTTTTTTGCGGCATTTTCAGCCTCCAGTTTCTTTGCGTAGCTGTCGACAACCCCTGTTAGGGAGACAACCCCGTCTTTTGCGGTTACACCGATTTCGGCTGCGTTTAACAGCGGTTCCCATTTGATGGCGTTTTGAACGTCGGACTGTAATTCTGAATTGTTTTTCATTTTGAATTAGTTTCTGCTGCAACAGAATTGTTACATCGTTGCAAAGGTTCAACCGTTCGCGGCGGGTTGTATTACACAATTCGTTGAAAGAGTTGCAAAATTCACACTGTTGCAGGTTGCCGGCACCGGTATGCCATGTGATGCCGGCGACTCCGGGTGTGAAATAATCCACAAGGCAGTTGAATGTTTGTGTATGCAACCATGTTTAAAATAACATGTGTGAATCATGCAACTTTTTTCAATTGTTATATAACATGTTGAGGGGTCTGATGGTCGACTTTTGTTCCCCGGAAACTGTTTTGAATACTTCATGCGAAGCAAGGGGTAAATTTTTAATAATCATGTCAGACATGGAAGAATCAACCGGGAATAAGGCATTGAACTGGATATACGTCCTGGAAGACATAGCCCTTGAGGAAAGTCAACGGGCAATTTAAGGCCCCCGGGTTTTCGAAAATAGACCACCTGGTGAAAAGCATGTTGTTAAATAATACCTAATAAAATCAAAAATGAAAGTACTGATCGTATTAACCTCGCATGGTGCCCTGGGCGACACCGGCGAAAATACCGGGTTCTGGATTGAAGAGTTTGCGGCACCCTATTATGTGCTGGCAGATGCCGGCGCCGAAATCACCATTGCCTCCCCGCAGGGGGGCCAGCCGCCTGTCGATCCAAAAAGTGAAGCCGCCGGCGCTCAAACGCCTGCAACCAAACGATTTTACAGCGATTTTGCCGCCATTGAAAAAGTTGCGCAAAGCATCATCCTCAACGACGTCAGCGCGGATGACTATGATGCGGTGTTTTATCCCGGCGGTCATGGCCCTTTGTGGGACCTTGCAAATGATCCGGATTCCATTCATTTAATCGGGGAATTCAACAGGCAGTGCAAACCCATGGCTTTCGTATGCCATGCCCCGGCCGCATTGGTTAAGGTCAGGGCGGCGGATGGGGAGCCCCTGGTCAAAGGCAAAGAGGTGACGGGCTTTTCCAACACCGAGGAAGAGGCCGTAGGGTTAACCAAAGTGGTGCCCTTTTTACTGGAAGACGAACTGAAGAAACTGGGCGCACATTACAGCAAAGGAGATGACTGGGGTTCCTATATTAAGAGCGACGGGCTGCTGATCACCGGGCAGAATCCCGCATCCTCCGAAGCAGCGGCAACGCAGCTCCTTGTTGCCATGAAAGCAAAATAAAAGCCGGGTGATTCGTTGCCGGCAAAGGGGCCGGCAGCCCATGTATTCAGCCTGCCGGATCCCCGGGACTGTTGAAATTCAGGATTAAAAAAAAATCCATTTGCTTTCGAATCCATAATTTGATTATTTTTGTTAACACGGGCCCTGCAGCAGGTGTTAACAATGCGGCTGCAGGCAATGTCATGCTAAACAGAAATTCAGGGACAAATGGTAAAGAAATTCCGAGCCATCTCCATCCTCCTGCTCACAGGGCTTACAGCGGCCCTTTGCCTGAACGGTTGCACCAAGGAAAGTGAGCAGTCCTATTACATCCAGGAGACCTTCAAACCATGGTCCATCTACAAGCCCGGTTCCTACTGGATCTACCTCAATGAAAAAACGGGGGCACAGGATTGCACCTGGGTATATGCCATCAGCCGTCAGATGTCCTACGAGGGCGGCAACGGCTCTTCCGACCCGGTGATTCACCGTGAGTATATAATGATGGATCTTTCCGGTAAATTATTCAACGCCATCACCGTCAACGGGCAGGGATCCGACGAATCATTGATGGAGATCAGCCCCTGCGTGAGATATTTTGACGCCATTGGTTTTTCCAACCAGATGATGCTGAACCCTTCATTCAGGCATTACTTTGAGGTACATCAAATATACAACCTGGGGGTCAAGACTGTTTATCCGTCGGAGACCATCCATGGAAATACCTTTACCAATGTTTACGACCTCCGCCATGAATGGCTGAACTATACCGGCGATTCCCTCGTAACGGAAGCCCACCTGGTGAAGAATACGGGGATTGTCCTTTACAGGACCTATCGGGAATCAAAGGATACGACCTGGTCGCTGCTGCGCTGGAAAGTCATTCAATAACAGGGTATGATGAGAAAAACAGTATTTCTGCTCCTCGCCTGCGCCATCCTCGCCTCCCTGTGGGGGTGCCACAAATCTTCAAACACGGACCAGGGCCCCCGGCGGGTACTCAACATTCCCGACGACTTCAAGGAGTGGAGCCTGTTTCAGCCCGGATCCTACTGGGTTTATAAAAATGAAAAGACCGGGATCGCCGACTGCACGGCATACAAGCACGGACCCTATACCTGGCAGGCTAACTATACCAACGTTCCCCTGGATGAGACCTATATTTGGTTCTATACCCGGGGCAACCAGGTAACAGGGTATGATATCAAGGGCGGCCTCCAGGGCAACGCCACCCTCCTGCTGAACATGGCTGGCTTCTATGTTTCCGTGCTGGCACTCAATAACAACACCATCCTCAACCCCGGCCACGGAGATACCTCCAACTCCTACTCCACCTACAAATTCATTGAACGGTGGGACACCCTCATCATCAACAAACACCCATTCCCGGATGTTCTGCATACGCGGAATACCTGGCCCGGCTATTATGTCGTGTTCGATTTTTACTGGGCAAAGGGCGTCGGCTTGGTCCGCCTGCAAAAAACCGGGACGGACACCGATACCACCTGGTCGCTGATGCGGTGGAAATCAGTTCAGTAGGCAATAGGCAATAGGCAATAATTTACGGGTAGCAGGATTGCTACCCCGTAAATCGTATATCGTAAATCGTAAATTGCAGAATTATCGTATTACCGCGATCTTCACGATTTTTTCCCCCTTTGAAGTGGACACTTTTACAAAATAAACGCCGCCGGCCAGCGGGGTGAGGTCGATCGTTGCGTGCGTTGATGCAACACCGGGGAGGGTGATGAGGGTTTGCCCGGTGAATCCGGCCACGGTGAGGCAGTCGATAGGCAGGTCGCTGGAAACGTTGAGACGGTCGGTGGCCGGGTTCGGGAAAATCGCGATCCGGTTGCCGCCCGGTTCGTTCAGCCCCTCCCAGATCACCAGCAGGGTGTCGGATGCAGCCTCGCAAAGGTACTGGTTCTGGTATGAATCGATCATCACCGCCTTCACGTAATAGTAGCACCACAGGAAAACCGGCGGACCGTCATAATAGTAGGTATTGGTGACCAGGGTTGGGTTTACCTTGTGGAACGGACCTGTAAGCGACTGGTCGGAACGGTAGATGTCATACCCCGACAGGACGCTGCTGTCGGCGCCGGCCTGCAATGGTCCCATCCCGGAATGGTCGTGACTGTCGCCTGCCGTATTGGCGCGGCTGGTCTTCACCTCGCTTCTGAGCCCCGGTGGCGCCGGGAGACCCGGCCCGAGTTCCACCTGTTTCAGCGATCCCGTAACAAGGGCGGTTGCACGGCAAAGGAAAACGGCCGGGTTGGCTCCCATGGAGGAGGCTTTGACCCATACGCCCGTATTGCTGCGGTTCCACGCAAGGTCCTGCGACGCGTACTGACCGTTCTCATCGCTCGCCAGGTAGTAGGCCTGGGCGGGAAGGTTGCCGAACTTCACCATCGCGAAGAATTCGCCGCTAAAAGGAACATTGGCAAAGGGAACGTCGATCCAGGTATTCACCGGTCCCCCGCTGAATGTGGCACTCGATCCGATCAGCACATGCGAGGCATCGTACAGGTCGACCGAAAGGGGTTGCACAGAACCGGTTCCGTTATCCACCAGGTAGAGGGTAATCTTCTGGATCATGCCTGTTACTGAGGATGCCACCGGGAACTCATTGCCAAACCAGCCCGTCTGGCCAGCATTCATCGTCCAGCCGTTCTCCCACGTCCCGTCGTCAAAGATAAACTGGGTAATGGTGCCGTTGCCGGTCGGCCCGCAATCGGGGGCGTGCCATTGCAGGTGCGTTTGTCCCAGCTCGCGCCACCCCTGCAAGTGGGTGGGTGCATTGCAGATGCCATAGGCATGGATGTTGTCGAGGTACCAGTGACGGATGTCGGACGAATTCATGCCGTTGGCGGTAAACCGCATCCGGAACGGTTTCCCTTTGACCTGCTGGATGCTGAGATGTTTCTTTTCCCAGCCGGTGGAGCCGTTGCTGGCAAGTTCGAGTTTCTGATGCCAGGCAGCGTCATAGTAGAGGTCGACCGTCAGCTTTTCCTTGCCGGTTGCGTTCTGATCCAGCAGTTTCACGTCGAAATCGAGCCAGAGTCCGGCACACGACCAGTTGGTGGGGTCAATCACCTCGCTCGTGATAGACTGACTGTAACCGGTGATGGCCGGCTGCCAGGTGAAATCAACCTCCGGCGCAGGGTTCCCGCCAGATGTATTCACCGACCAGTGGCTGGATGCACCTGCTGGAAAAACCCAGTTGTGGTAGAGGTAGTCGTACTCCCAGGGCTCATAGAACGGCAGCGGTGCCCCGCAGGTCAGCGTGACCCCCTGGATGCCGGCGGTGTTCATCAGCGATTCCCCGAAAGGAGCCGGCGGGGTGGCAATTCCCCATGCCGTCAGGTCGTAGAGGGCCTTCACGTCATAATGATACAGGCCCGGGTTGAGGTTGTAGTCGTAGTACCACAGGGTGTCGGCGCTCATGATGGTTTTGATCACGGCATTCTCGCGGTAAACGTTGTACCCTTTCAGGTGATTTGTAACGGCCGGCTTGAGCCAGGTGAGGTAGCTGCTGCACTCGACTTTCTGGACAACGAGGTTCTGCACCGGGTAAAGGTAATTCGCGGTAAAGGGGGTGCAAACCGGGACACTGTAACCGCTGTTGTAAACCGCCTTTACACAGGCCTGGTAAGGGATGTTGTAGGTAACCAGTCCGGGCGGGATGAAACAGCTGGTATCGGGCGTAAAAGCAGCCATCAAGGGGTAGATGTAGAAGTTGTAACCCACCACGCAGGGGTTCATTCCCTTGGTGCCGTCGGTGCTGTAAAGCCTGATGTTGTCGATGTTCCAGTTATTGATGTCGTAGGTGTCTGCCCCTGCCGCGTGAAAGCGGATGCGGAAAGCGGGCACGTTGGTAATGGAGGAGATATCGACCGTTTCTGATTTCCAGTTGATGTTCCCGCCCTGGTTGTCGTATGTTTTCAGGGTAGACCAGTTGGTGCCATTCCAGAGTTCCACTGCCATGGTGTTCAGGGTAGTGGTCCCGAAATTGCTCAGGAAAAGATCATATTCCAGGATGACTAACGGGGCATGCGCCCCGGCCATGGTGTTGCTGGTCAGAAACTGGTTGTAGCCGGTCACCTGCGGGCTCCAGTTGAACTGGGCCGAGGGGGCCGGGTTGCCGAAGCCCGTGGCAACCGACCAGTTGTTTCCGCCCGAAGTGGTCCACTGGTTGGTGGCAAAGGTGCCGGAGGACCAGTCTTCGGCAAGGTGGTACTGCCGGCTCCTCGGCGGACTCCAGGTCACGTGGAGGCTCTGGGGGTTGACGACCAGGTTGGTCGGGGGTGCGGTATCCTGCAAAAGGCTGACGGTCAGGGTCACATCGCCCGTTACCGCTACGGTCTGGGTATAAACCGGGTAGGTGAACCGGGTGACGGTCATGGTGTAGGTTCCCTTCCACATGTTGGCAAAATGGACGCACCCGGAGGTATCGGTCGTGCGGGAATAGATCGTATCGGGGACGGTGTTGTTGACCAGCCTGACCACCGTGCCTGCCTTCGGGTTCGACGCGCAGGTGAGTGTCACGCAGACATTCACGCCGGCGGTCCAGCATTTGCCGATGACATTGAAGAAGGTCGGGGCGGAGAAACGCTGGCCCGGGGGCGAATAGATCGCCTTGACCGCCCAGCGGTAGGCCCCGCAGGGGAGGCCGGGCCAGCCGTAGTCGACCGTGGAATTCACGGCGCCGGTCCAGATGGAGGTCCACAAGGCGGGGGTGTTTTCCTGGCCCTGCTGCAGCCGCCACACCTGGTAGGTCGGGGTGGTGGCGGGGTTGTCGGACAGCATCGGCCCCCCGGTTCCGGTTACGATGGCCCGCATCATGAAATTACCCGCGGCCGGGCTCCAGGGCCCGCTGCCGGTGACGAACCGTGAATAGCTGCGCAGCTGCGAGCTCCCCAGGTCGACCGCCACGCCGGCCGCATGGGGAGGAATGCCTCCCTGTTTCATCACCAGGTAGAAATCGCCCGATGCGATGTTCAGCGGGGAGGCAAAAGTGAAGTCGCTCCATCCGAAGCCGGTTGCGGTGACGAGCGTGCTGTCGATCCTGGTCCCCGGCGTCCCCCCCGGCCCATCCGCCTTGCAGGCGATCATGGTGAAGGTTGTGACAGGCAGCGCATTGGGCGGATAATCAGCTGCGACACCAAGATCAACCGTCCCTCCTGTGAGTTTGACCGGCCAGGCAAGGGGGGTGAACTTCACGGCATTGAGATTGCCTGCCGCAGCCCACACGGCAAGGTTTTCTTCGCCGCCATCGTCGTAAATGAGCTGGTATGACCCCTGCGGCACATCCCAGCCAAGGTTGACCGAGGTGGGGTTCGACGGGTTGTTGGGGACCGCGCTGCCGGTGGCGGGCGACACTGCCGTGGGGTAGAGGGCCATGTTAACCGTGAGGTTTCCCGGGGGTGTAAGGACAACCGGACCCGCATAGGTTTCATACCCTGTTTTTGAAATAAGGAGGATGTGCGCCCCGGTGGTGGATAGCGGCGGCGTAAGATAGGTGCCGCCGGCAACGGTCAGGGTGATCGCGGGATTCGACGGGGAGGGGGTATCGATGAATATTTTCGCGCCTTCAACGGGGGCCCCGGTGGATATGTCGGTGATCGTCCCCCCGATCGTAACGCCCGATACCAGAGCGATGTTCAGGATGGTGGTGGCCCCGCCGGTGATCACGGCGGTGCCGCTCCAGGGGACAAATCCGGCGCTGGTAACACTGACATTCACTACGCCTGCGGGAACCCCGGTAATAATATACAATCCGTTTGCCGCGGTAATCACTGGGGGATAACCGGCCACCGTCACAACGGCTCCCGCGACAGGGACGCCGTTGGCATCGGTCACAACGCCCGTGAGCATTCCAAGCGGGATGCCGTTGAGGTGGAGCAGGTCAACGTAACAGTCGTTCCCGTACTGGGAGGTAAAGAGGATGGCAATCCTCAGATCAGGCTGGTTGCCGGCGTTCGCCGGCAGGCCGACCGTATGGGTTTTCCAGCCCGTGGATCCGTCGTACCGGTTGACGGCTGCACCTGCGGTCGTCCAGGAGAGGCCTCCATCGATGGAATATTGTACAGCAGCATTATCGGCATTGGTTGCGTATCCCGGATCGTGGTACATGGCGAAATCAACGGAAGTTCCGGCATAACCGACTGTGGACGTGCCCGCGGTGCGGAAGATCCGGGTTGATCCGCCCGAATTGATCGAATACGAATTATACCTGATAAACCAGGTGCCGTTAAAGGCGGCCGGGGCGGTTGGATACCCGGCACTGCCTGCAGTAACGAAGGTGATCCCATTGGTAGTGCCGCTTACCACAGCGGTGTTCCACCCCACGGGGATCACCCCGGCATTCTCCCAGCTTTCGGTCAGCAGGACGGCCTGCGGCCTGGCCTGGGGAGCGATCATGCATGCCATGACGAAAATTATTGGCAACATGAACCATTTGGTACCATTATTCATAAAAATGAAATTAGGTCAAAGAACTCGTCAGAAATTAACGGGAATCAATGAAATCATTGATTTATAGAGGGGTGAAGGATTTATTTCGGATTTGTACAGTGGATGGATAACCTGGACCGGGGCTTCGTGAAAGACAGCAAACGGGGAAACCGGAAAGGAGGGAGCCGTGTTCATGGGCTGAGTTTTATCAAAGATATGTAATTTATGGTTCTGCAATACAGGATGTCATACATTTAAAGTTCACGTACCCCGGTCGCACAACCAAAAATTTTCCAGGTTATCTTTTTGAATTCCATTATTTCGTTTTTTATCTCTGTGGTTCTTCCTGAATCATAGAAATCTCCATGTAATTATTTGTAAACTGAGAGATAATTTGTCCACGCTGAGTACAGGTTGGTTAACTCCATGGCACTCCCGAAAAACCGGCACTACCATACCACTAACAAAGTACTACCGGACCTCTAACAAACCACTAAGAAACCAGATAAAAGTGGCTCGGATCAACATATTTTAACATGTATTCAGCAAGGATGTACATAGATTTCGGAAGCAAATCACTGACAGAGTGTGTTTTGCATTGATTGCCGGATGGGAAAAACTCCTTCCGGCCGGATCAGACCACGAAATATATCTGCTGCTTACATTGAGTCGCATTCCTGCAAACGCTACTGTTTTAATACAATTGCGGAGTGTCCAGGGGAGTGATCGAATGGGGAGTGTTTAAAAATATTTTTTTTTAGACCAACAGTCTTTCATTATTATGTATATTTATAGGAATAATTAACCCATAAAGGCTATTCAGGAATTCTCCCATATTGACGATCTGATATTTCACCCAAATATAAAAAGCGTTCCAATTTCAGGAGTTCTTTGTATCGTTCAATAAAACCTTCACCTTGATCCGACCTATTCAGGATTGGAACAGGGAGTGGGTAAACCAAGCCTTTTCCAATGTCTGATATTACCTGGCATTATCTCTTTCTGTTTTTGCTTTTCTCACTGGTTCATCAGATAATTTTACACAAAAGTGCGTGTAAAAAACCCTGTACAAACTGCATATTGTCTCCTAAAAAAACATTATTATGATCAATAACACAACCGTGGAGATAGGGAAATTTATCAAACTTTACACTTTTTGTATTTTGACAATGAACCTTACTAACCATTCAATACCAAGCATATGAAAACCATTTTCGCAGTCATAGTAATTGGAATAATGCCTTTGTTCCTTTACAGTCAGTCTTCAACATCAGATTTGACTATTTTACCTGATTCTGTGTTCTTCATCCCTGGCAATCCAGGAGTGGCCACAGTTGTAGTTTCAAATACCACCAACCAGCCAATTAATTTATTGCAGGTACAAAGTGAAAACGCCCCTGGATTCAGACCCTGGGGATGGAAGGTATTTTCGATGTCGGTTTCAACGCCGCATTACATTTATCCCGGTCAGAGTATTGAATGCACGATATTGTACTGGACTGTTATCGTTGACAAGCCCCAGACGGGTCTGTTGCAAGATTCGATGTACGTCGTAAGTTCTGTCGGGACACAATATGTGCATATTTTCCTGGATCCTTCGCTGATTTCGTCCGTTCAGGATCATTATAAATTTGAATTCCGGGTCTTTCCGAACCCCGCAATGGATCAAATTACGATTGATCTGCCGTTTGAAGAACCAGTCCAACTATTGGAGGTTATTGATGCATTGGGCAAGGTAACCATGACTCGCACGCTGACTGTACGCAAAACCCAACTTGACATCAGCACCCTCCCCGCCGCAATCTATTTCGTACGGGTGACGAGCGATAATACGGTGCAGGTGGTGAAGTTTGTGAAGCAATCATTGTAAAAAAAACCTACATATGAAAAAACTAATCCTGGCTATTTGTTTATCTCTTCTTTCAGCGCTTGCTTTCTGCCAATGGACATGGCAAAACCCGAAACCTCAGGGTAATGATTTGAAATCGGTGAAGTTCGCTACTCCTGACGTCGGTTATACGGTCGGTACAGTTGGTACGATCATGAAAACGACCGACGGCGGCGTGACCTGGACCCACCTGATTTCAGGGATCAACACCGATCTCACCTCCATCACCTGTTTGGATGCGGACAGGCTCTATGCCGCCGGACGTTCCGGGACCATCATCAAGAGCACCGACGGCGGATCTTCATGGTCTACGCTGAATTCAGGAACGTCAAAGAACCTTCAATCTCTCTTCTTCGTCAATGCCGACACGGGCTATGTCAGCGGCGCCGGGGGGACAATATTGCGGACCGCTAATGGCGGGGTAACCTGGTTCGCACTGAATCCGGGCACCAGCGAATGCCTGAATGCCATCTTCTTCCTGGATCGTTTCACAGGCTTTATGGTTTCCGAACACGGCCGCATCCTGGAGACTACCGATGGCATTAACTGGGCCCTGCTGGCGCAGCTGGGATATTGGGACCTTATCAATTCGATTGTATTTACGGATCCCTATACCGGTTATATCGGGGGTATTGATGGCATATGGAACAAACCGTTGATTGCAAAAACAACGGATGGCGGGATAACCTGGAATGTGCTAAACTGCGTTATCTGGCCGGGAGGGGTCAATTCGGTTGCTTTTACCGATTCACTTCACGGGTGCGTTTTTGGAGATGGAGGGTATATGCTTCAGACAAACGACGGGGGGGTGATTTGGAATGATAAATTCCTGGATAACAGTTTATCCCTAAACTCGGGGTGCCTCGGCGCTGCCGGGAATGGGTACACGGTAGGCCGGTGGGGAACCCTGGGGAAAACAACGGACGGAGGAGTAACCTGGACCCAGATCTCACACGGAACCCTGAACATGCTGTACGGGGCTCATTTCCCCAATGCCTCCACGGGCTATGCCGTGGGAGACCGGGGTACGATCCTTAAGACCTCGGATGGAGGCATGAACTGGATAAAACAGATCAGCGGAACAACCGGCACACTTAAATCCGTGTTCTTTACCGATGCCGATCATGGAATTGCTGTTGGTTACGGTAGTAGCAGCAATATCCTCAGAACCACGGACGGGGGGAATACATGGACCGATATGGGTAATTCTTCCGTCCCCTCTCTCCTTTCCGTATATTTTACAAGTCCTGACACCGGATTTATCTTTGGAAGCGACCAGTTTTACGGGACCATTCTGAAAACCACCAATGGAGGCTCTGCCTGGACGACCTGCTTTTCACGTGTCGGCGATCGGTTTAATTCGGGTTTTTTCCCCACCTCCCGGGTCGGGTATGTGGTGGGAGATCATGGCAGGGGTTATAGGACTGTTGATGCCGGGGTCAACTGGTCGGAAATGGCGGTCAGTTTTAACGATCTTACCTCCGTTTTCTTTTGTGATTCCCTGAACGGGTATGCTACGGATGTCAAGGGTACCCTCCACAAAACCATGAATGGGAAGGATTGGTCCAATATCATCCTTGGGGGGCCAAATCTGCAACTTAACTCGGTTTGGTTTACCGATAAATACACCGGGTACGTTGTTGCCGATTCAGGTTTTATCTTCACCACATTTGATGGCGGGGCGAACTGGACACGGCAGCCACGCATAACGGATGTGGGGCTGAATGTAGTTAGATTCAGCAGCATGACCGACGGTTATGTTCTTGGGTTGTGCGGGGTGATCCTCAAGACAACCAGCGGCGGTGGTGTGGGCATTGCTGATCCGAAACCTGCTGACCGGAAAGACCGTCTGACCATTTTCCCAAACCCCTCGCGTGACCGGATCACCATTGGAAGCCCTGGATTCAGTGGTGCCGGAAGTGTAACGGTGTTGGATCCCGAGGGCAGAGAACTCCTGCGACAGCCTGCCAATGCGCCATTTGTGATGATCGATATCAGCAACCTGCCCGGCGGGGTCTATTTTCTGCGGCTTTCAGGTGAAAAGAGGGTACAGGTGGGCAAATTTATAAAGCAATAAACCTAACCAGAGAGGAATCACAGATGATCAAAATCTCATAAAATTGAAACAGTGAAATTGAGAATATCCCCTTTTGATATTTTCATAACAAATTTTCGCATCATAATTTAACCTGAACACAAATAACACCAACATGAAAACAAACCCGGAATGTAACAGTATCAGAATTCTACCAGTTAACATCCTCAAAGGAATCACCATCCTGGTGATCATATTGTTGACAACCTATCCGTCAAAGGCACAGATAACCTATGTTGATATTGTTCCGGATACGACGATTTCGGCCGATAGCGGCTTCTACAACCTGGACCTGAACAACGACGGAATTGTTGATTTCGGAATTGTGCGGAAAGCCTGGTCACCGCCTTTTTCAAAAGTCACAATCAGTTCACTCCAGGACAGCAGCTTTGTGGCATTTTACCCGGTTGAATCATGTTACAATGCCTGGCCTTTTGCATTGAATGACAGTATAAATCAATACACGCCCTGGATAAATGGTGCAGTCGGTAAAGTTCTGGCACAAACAGGGGCTACCTATTGTATGCATTCGGGAAGTTTTATCGGAAAAACAAATCTGTACCTGGGACTTAAAGTCATCAGGAACGGGCATCGTTATTACGGATGGCTCCGGGTCGATGTAGCGGCCGATGCAACCTGGTTCAGACTTAAGGATTACGCATTTTCCGGTTCCCCTTTGCTGGCAGGACAGATGCTGAATAATATTGATCAATACCAGGAAATTAAATCGATGGTCAATGTCTCTGAGAATGAGACCAGTATTGTGATCAAACCCATTCACGAAGGTTTGAAATTCATCAGTGCTGCCATTTTTAATATGGTTTCACAGCAAACTGCACTTCGAATTGAAAACAACCTGATCGTTATTTTAAAAACATCCTGCAAGCCAGGATTGTATTTAATGTCATTAAAAACCAACGATGGCAATTATACTCTTAAACTTATTATCAGGTAAGATCATGGTTCTCCTTAATAAAAACACACCATCTAAAGAAGAATGAAATGAACAATTTCATTCTTGCAATTAGCTTATCACTGCTTTCATTATTTGCTTACCCACCATGGCCCTGGCTAACAGGATATACTTGACCGCTATTGAATCTGATGGGAGGGCGATTGGACGGGCAAAACTTGTCAAACATCAATAACCGGGCAACCATTTTGTATTATGTCGTATCTTTACTTTGTAAATATCTTCTCCCCCGGATGTTCCGATATGGGATTATTTTCATTCTGTCATATGCTTCCCTTGCCTGCCAGGCATCCGGTGAGAAATCTTTTCCCAAAACCTGGAGTGGTTTTATCGAAAACAAAGGACAGATCATCGATCAGAATAACAAGCCTAACCCCAAGGTCCTTTATCTGCTGAATACCCCCGGGATGAATGTACAATTGAGACGTGGTGGGTTTAGTTATGATCTCTACCGAATATCGAATGTCGAACATCGAATGTCGAATATCGAAGTTTCGCGTTCCGCGATGGATGACAGGCACCCTGATTCAACGCTCATTACATTTCACAGGATTGATATTGATCTGCAGAACTCAAACCCAAATCCTGTCATCGAGACTTCTGTTCCTGCCGCAGATTATCTGAATTTTTACACAACAGGAACTCCCACAGGGGGAGTGACGGGTGTTAAGTCGTTTGGTACTATTACGTATAAAAATGTCTATCCAGGTATCGATCTTCAGTTTATTACCGGGAATGACAGGCTTTTTGAATATAATTTCATTGTTCGGCCGGGCGGGGACATTGATGCTATCAGGCTGAAGGTAGCTGGGCCTGAAAAAATAAAACACAACAAGGATGGAATACATTTGAAAACCAGCCTTGGTCTCGTTGAAGAAACGATCCCACTTTGCTATTACAGTTTGAACAATAGTCAGGTTCCCGTTAAAGGAAGATTCAGGAAAATTTCTGACCAGGTTTATGGATTCTTGGTGGATCAACCCATCCCGGCCGGCGCAGTGCTTCTGATCGATCCCGTTCCTACCCGGAAATGGGGAACCTATTACGGAGGCGATTATACAACAGAGACATTTTACACTCCCTGTACCACCGATGGCGCTGGAAATGTTATTGTAGCAGGAGGTACAACTTCAGGTTACAACATTGCCACTGCAGGGGCTTACCTGCAAACATTACAAGGCAATGAAGATGCTTTTCTTGTTAAATTTTCTCCTGATGGTCAGAGGCTTTGGGCAACTTATTATGGCGGTAGTAATAATGACTGGGCAACATGCTGTATCGCCGATCGTGACGACAATATCATTTTTGGAGGCTGTACGGGGTCTTCAAATAATATAGCCTCACCGGGAGCTTACCAGAATGTACTTCGGGCACTGAGTGATGGTATGCTGGTAAAATTCACGCCAGGCGGTCAACGGCTTTGGGGCACTTACTATGGAGGCCATGAGACATTCCCCCAAACTGAGGAAATAACTTCCTGTTCGGTTGATACAAACAGAAACATTTATTTTGCCGGTTATACGAATGCGTCTGATTTTATTTCTTCTCCCGGGGCTCATCAGCCAAATATCGGAGGATCGAGGGATGACTTCCTTGTAAAATTTACGGCTGACGGGCAACGTTCCTGGGGAACATACTATGGCGGCACCAATTCTGACCAGGATGCCTCCTGTTCAACAAGTAAATCTGGATTCGTTTACTTATCAGGGAATACTGCTTCACCAAATAATATAGCCACGCCCGGGTCTTACCTTCCAACCCTGCCCGGTATCCAATCTTCTTTTCTCGCCACATTCAATCCCGATGGACAAAGGCTTTGGGGAACCTACTATGGATCGTTCAGTTGGATACATGGCTGTGTGGCGGATACAGGAAGCAGCGTCTATATTTTTGGGTTTACCGGGGATGCAACAGGGATTTCGACGCCAGGAGTATTCCAGGAAAACCTGAATCTGACCGATAACGGCTTTCTTACCAAATTCAGTTCAACCGGCAACCGCTTATGGGGGACCTATTACGGTGCATTCCATACGGAGATAACATGTGCATCCATAGATGACAGCGGCCATGTTTTTGTCGCTGGCTGGGTGAACTCTCAAAATACCGTTATCGCCTCGCCCGGTGCGTATCAAAGTGTATTCAGGGGTGGTGCCACGGATGCGTTCCTGGGAAAACTTACTGCCAACGGGGAGCGCTTATGGGGAACATATTACGGAGGTACCGCCGGGGATTGGGGGACCGGATGTGCCGTCGATAAAAACGATCATGTGTTTTTATGTGGCAAAACATCGTCAACCAACAATACAGATAATGGATCAATGTGTGTCAGGCGTTTCAACGCGAACTACATTGCAACACCCGGGTCCTTGCAACCGGAAAAATCAGGCAACAATAACGTCTTCCTCGTAAAATTTGCCGATTGCTATTCGCCCGACACAGCACTCCTGATCAATGGCCAGGGTCAGGTTTGTGCAAGCACGACCTCCGTGACTTACTGGATCGATCCGATTTATGCGGCAACGGATTATCACTGGTGTGTTTCCGGAAACCTGACCATCACCTCTGGTCAGCATACAACCTCTGTAACTGTGGATGTCGGCCCCGTTGCGGGTATTGACACGATCTCCGTTTATGGGATTAACAATTGTGACAATGGTTTTCCGATTTACAAATTGATAACGGTTCTTCCGAGGCCAGTCCCGACCATCATCGGGGCGGTAAATGTCGTACTGGGGATGGCCTATTACTATTACACAGATCCTGGAATGACGAACTACCAGTGGACCGTCACCGGTGGTACCATTGTAGGCGGGTATGCAAATGGCACCAATGTCCAGGTATTATGGAATACACCCGGAGTGCAGACCATCAGCGTATCATACACAAACCCTGCAGGTTGCTCTGCAACCGGGCCGACCGTGGTGAATGTTACGGTCAACCCCATGCCTGTGGTCGATTTCACGGCGCCCGACACCGTTTGTGTGGGCAACACCGTGCAAATCACGAACCAGACCCAGAACGGCAACACCTGGAAATGGCACCTTTGCTCAGCCAATGCGGCGGCCGATCCTGTCGGGACGAACGTGGGCAACCCGGGAGGGTACCTCTACAACCCCGGCTACATCACCCTGGCTAAACAGAACAATGACTGCTTCTCCTTCGTGAGCTGCAAAGGATCCGGTGTTATTCGTTACTACCATGGATCAAGTTTCTACAATCCGCCTGTGAGCTGGACAAGCCTGGGCACATTCGGCCTGCTGACCCCGAATGAAGAGGGTATCCAGGTAAAGTATGACGACGCAACCGGTAACTGGTACGGTTGGGTGTGCAATGAAAACACCATCATCCGCCTCGACTTCGGGAACTCCCTGTGGAATACCCCGGTCGCCGTCAACATCGGCCCATTCCCCGATTTCACCACAACTTCCGGGCTGGTGATCGCGAAGGATAACGGATCCTGGGTGGGGTTTGTGACCTGCACCACCGGCAAGCTGCTGCGGCTGAATTTTGGTACCAGTCCGACCAATACGCCGCTTATCTGGAACCTGGGGACTTTCGGAGGTAACCTCCTGAATCCTACGGCCATGTCACTTGTCTACGAAGATACGTTTTGGGACATCTTTATCCTTGCCGGGAATAATACGCTTTACAGGATCAGTCCCGGATCTTCCCTGATGGGTTTCCCGATCCTCGGAAATAATTTAGGATCGCCCATGGGCTTCACAAGCCCGTCGGGGATCAGCATGACCCGTGACTGCAACGCGACCACCGGGTATTTCACCAATATCAATTCAAATGAACTGGGCCGGCTGACATATACTTTTACCTATACCATTATCGCTTTAGGAACCAACCTGGGGAATGTCGGCGGACTGGTAGGGCCTTATAGCATTTCGGAGATTGTCAGGGAAAACGATTCGATCGTTGCCTGGATCACCAACATGTCCAACAGCACCCTGACCCGTCTGGTCTTCCTGCCCTGCACCAGCGCCTCTGTTTCAACCTCCTCTTTATTCGATCCGCCACCCTATTTTTATAACCAGACAGGAAATTTCAACGTCCAGCTGGTGGTGGATGAGGGCCAGGTCACGCAAGCCAGTGGATGCAAGCCTATCGTGGTGGTCGATCCCATCACGGTCAGTCTTGGGAACGACCAGTCAGTCTGTCCCGGCACTGCGGCCATTCTCGATGCCGGGCCTGGTTTTTCAGGTTACCTCTGGTCAACCGGCGCCACCACGCAAACGATCTCCGCGCTCAGCGCAGGGACCTATTCCGTTACCGTTACCAAATGGTCATGCAGTGCCACCGATGAGGTTCATGTGACCTATCTACCATATCCCCAACCCACTCTCGGCCCCGATCAGACCATCTGCACCCCGCAAACCGCCACTTTCGATGCCGGCGCCTGCAACGGTTGCACCTACCAGTGGGGGAACCTTACCACCGGCCAGCCCAATGTGGGAACCGGTCAGACATATTCGACAGGAACTGCCGGCACCTACATGGTTACCGTGACCGGCCAGAATGGATGTACCGGAAAGGATACGATCCAGCTGCTTGCCGGAATACCGGCTATCGTCACGGCCAGTATCACAGCCGGCAACACCACCGTATGTGCAGGAACACCTGTGTCCTTTACAGCCTCCGGGAACCCGACCGGCACTTCTCCATTCTGGCAATGGAAAGTCAACGGTGTCAATGCCGGAACTGGTGGACAGGTATTCACATACACGCCATCCAACGGTGACTGCATCACCTGTGTGCTGACCTCCAACGCTCTTTGCGTGACCGGCAACCCGGCTACCTCAAATCAGATATGCATGACGGTAAACCAACTCCATCCTGTCAGTCTGACCATTTCTTCAACGTCAACCCATACATGTGCAGGTGTGCCTGTCACTTTCAATGCTTTTCCTACCAATCCAGGCAATAATCCGGTCTATCTCTGGAAGGTCAACGGAGTAACTGCAGGAACCAATAACCAGGTATTTACTTATACGCCCGCCAATGGGGATTGCATAACCTGTCTGCTGACCTCAGATATCAGTTGCCCGACCGGCAACCCAGCCATGTCAAACTCCATATGTATGACGGTTGATCAGCCGCTGCCAGTCAGTGTAACGGTTACCACTCCGCAAACAACGGTCTGTGCGGGAACATCGGTCACCTTTACCGCCAATCCTACACACGGAGGATCTCTGCCCGGTTATCAATGGAAAGTGAACACTGTCAATGTCAGCAGTGCAACCAGTTCAACCTATACCTATGTGCCGTTGAATGGAGATGTTGTGACCTGCCAGCTAACCTCTTCCGACAACTGTGTTACCGGAAATCCGGCTATGAGTCCTCAGGTAACCATGACGGTCAACCAGAACTTTGAAGTGACCGTTTCGATCTCGGCGTCATCAAATCCTTTTTGTGCTGGCAGCCAGGTGACATTTACGGCTATTCCTGACCATGGCGGCCTTGTCCCTGGTTATCAATGGAAGGTCAATGGTGGCAATACCGGGATTAACAGCCCATCGTATACCTATTCACCGTCCAACGGTGACCAGGTATCCTGCATCCTTAATTCATCGGCTTCGTGTATAACCGGCAACCCGGCCTCGTCAAATATCATCACGATGACGGTCAACACCAACCTGCCGGCAGGGGTTTCCATTTCAACTCCTAACAATCCGTTCTGCCCTGGCACATCTGTCACAATCACGGCAGCGCCAACCAACGGCGGCCCCACACCTATTTATCAATGGAAACTTAACGGTGCAAATGCAGGAATAAACTTATACACCTTCACCTTTAACCCTGCTGCTGGTGACAGTGTGCGATGTATCATGACCTCGAACCTGAATTGTGTAACCGGTAACCCGGCCAGTTCCGCCAGGATCATTATGAGCGAACGGGCAGCGCCGAATGTTACCTTTACCAGTTGCTTCGACACAGTAACCATCCTGAGTGCCCAACCGTTCAGTCTGCACGGAGGATTGCCCCTGGGTGGCCAGTACAGCGGTCCCGGGGTAAACACCGGGATTTTTACCCCTTCCATTGCCGGAACCGGGCTAAAAACGATCACCTATGGTTATGCCAATGTTTATTCCTGTCTTGCAACCAAAACAAAAACCATCCTGGTACTGCCAAATCCGGCATTTACTTGCGGCAACAACCTGACGGACATCCGGGATAACAAGGCTTATCCTACCGTTCAAATCGGTACGCAATGCTGGATGGCTTCAAATTTAGATTTCGGATTTCAGATTTCAGATTTAACCCCCCAAACCGACAATTGCATATCAGAAAAATACACCCGTAATTCGTCATTCGTAATTGGTAATTCCTTCTACCAATGGGACGAGCTGATGCGCTACCAAACTTCTCCCGGCACACAGGGGCTTTGCCCCCCGGATTGGCATATTCCATCTGCTGCCGAATGGAATGTTCTACTCAATTTTTACCCGGGTGCAGGCCAGGCAGGCGGGTATCTCAAGGATTCATTACTTGTAAACGGATTTCATTCATATCAGCAAGGCTTTCTATACCTGAACAATACCTGGGCATTTACATCCGGGCTGGATGCGGGAGCGATGTATTGGACCTCGACTGCTTCGGGGACCGACCGGGCAATGGCCAGGGGGCTGAATATTTTTAACCCGAGTGTGTCAATGTATCCGTCATCCAGGCAAAATGCTTTTGGGGTGAGGTGTATGAAAGATGGTTTATAAAAAGAAAAGTGAACAAACAACCTGGCATCTGGTTATTCATTCTTATGGTCCTGACATTCTGCCATGGCCCATTACATAGTTTTTCCCAGGGCGAATGGAACCAGTGGCGATTTGGTAATAAAGCCGGTCTGGACTTCAACTTCACGCCACCTGCTGCCGTGTTGAACAGTGCCATGCAGAATCTTTATGAATCGGTTTCACAGGCTGATTCGCTGGGGAACCTTCTTTTTTATTCTGATGGTCAGACGGTCTGGAATAAGAACAATGTTGTGATGCAAAACGGGACCGGGTTATATGGTTTCTCTCAAGGCAATTCAGTTTTTTTAATTCCTGATCCGGGGTATTCAACCCAGTATTATCTGTTTACTGTTGGACCCTGGCAATGGTATCCTCCCAGGAGAGGCCTGTACTATTCAAAAATCGACATGACCCTGTCAGGTGGGTTGGGCGGAGTTGTTGCCGGAATGAAGAATATACCGGTTCCGGGAAGTGAAAACGTCCCCGACGGAATCTACGGAACCCGCCACAGGAACAACAAGGATGCCTGGTTGGTCGCCAGGTCGCAGACTCCGCAGGTTTTCCTGTCGTACCTGATCACATCTGCCGGTTTTAATTTGACACCGGTCATCAGTCCGAGCCAGGTAAATTGCATTGACCCGCCAACTTCATGGCCTTCAGTCGCGATCAGAATTTCACAGGACGGGGATAAAATGATCGTGGGCTATGGCTCTTCAGATAGCACCATGAACATCTGTCATTTCAACAATGCGAACGGGAAAGTCGACGAACTTTTCAAGATCCCGGTTATTTTCATGGGTAAGAAATATCCGGGAGGTATCGGGGAGTTCAGTAAAAATTCATCTTATTTATATGTTTGGTCTGCACTTGCCAGTTGGACCCTTCCTCCCTATCCGGATCGGTTGGTTGTGCAATACCAATTTAATGCAATGGATTCCGCCCAGATCATGCAAAGCCAGGTACTGATCGATTCATCGCATGTTTTTTCCGGCCTGTTTCAACTCGGGCCTGATGATAAAATCTATATCGGTGAAAACGGGGTTGATTCTCTCGGTGTGATCAATGATCCGAACATGCCGGGTACCAGCTGCAATTTTCAGTTGAATGCCGTATCTCTCAACGGAAATGATGGTTGGGGTGCATTACCCTTGTTCATTCAGCGGTATAAAGCCTATTTCCATCATTCCGGTAGTTGTCCTTACGAACCCATTGCGTTTACCTCCGACAACTGGCCGCCCCCCGATTCGATCCGATGGAATTTCGGCGACCCGGCTTCCGGTGCCGCTAATAAATCGTCGCTGGCGAATCCTTCACACAGCTTTACTTCGTCAGGGAACTACCTTGTTGAACTATATGTAAGGCATAACGATAACCGACGGGATACCACCTGGCAAACCATCACCATTCAGCCCGCTCCCCAACCGGCTCTCGGCCCCGACCAGACCATTTGCGCCCCGCAAACGGCCACGTTTGATGCCGGCGCATGTACCGGCTGCACCTACCAATGGGATGACCTGACCACCATGACCATGAACATTAGTACCGGACAAACCTATACAACGGGAACCCCGGGGTTATATCGCGTGATTGTGACCGGCCCGAACGGATGCGTTGGCCAGGATACGGTTCAGCTGTTCATCGGAACACCGGTTGCTGTCAGCGTGACCATTGCGACAGGCAGCACGACTGTTTGTGCAGGAACTCAGGTAACTTTTACTTCCAATGCAACCAATGCAGGGAGTCCACCGGGATATCAATGGAAGGTCAATGCAGTCAATGCAAGCAATGCAAACAATGCAACGTTTACCTATCCGCCCGTGAACGGTGATTGCGTTACGCTGGAGGTGACCTCCAATGGCGCCTGCGTGACCGGTAGCCCCGCCACCTCCAACCAGTTATGTATGACGGTGAACCCGCTTCACCCGGTCAGCCTGATCATTACTTCAACTTCGACCCATACATGTGCAGGTACGTCTGTGACATTTAACGCCTTTCCGACTAATCCCGGCAACAATCCGGTCTATCAATGGAAGGTCAACGGAGTAATTGCAGGATCGAACAGCCAGCTGTTCACCTATACTCCGGCAAACGGAGACTGTATCACCTGTGAGCTGACCTCCGATATCAATTGCCCTACGGGGAACCCTGCTTTGTCCAATACGATCTGCATGATCGTCGATCAGCCGCTGCCGGTTAGTATAACGGTTACCACTCCGCAGACAACTGTCTGTGCGGGAACAACGGTCACCTTTACAGCCAATCCGACCCACGGTGGATCACTGCCCGGTTACCAATGGAAAGTGAATGGGGCCAGTATCGTCGGTGCTACCAATTCAACATACACCTACACTCCATTGAACGGAGATGTAGTAACCTGCCAGCTAACCTCTTCAGATAACTGTGTTACTGGCAATCCGGCCCTGAGTCCCCCGGTAACCATGACCGTCACCGCAATCCCTGCAGTGACCGTTTCGATCACCCCTTCGGCCAATCCTTTCTGTACGGGAAGCCAGGTAACCTTTATAGCCGTTCCCAACCATGGCGGCCTGTTACCGGTATATTTGTGGAAGGTCAATGGTAGCAGTGCAGGCATCAACAGTTCCTCATTCACCTATACTCCGATGAATGGAGATATTGTAATCTGCGAGTTGACTTCCTCTGACAATTGCGTAACCGGCAATCCTGCAATGAGCGCTCCGGTAATCATGATTGCGAACCCTGTCCTTGCAGTGACCCTGTCAATTACGGCTTCATCAAATCCTTTCTGTGCCGGCAGCCCGGTAACCTTTACATCGAATGCAGGCAATGCAGGAGGTTTCCCGGGTTACCAATGGAAGGTGAATGCAATCAATGTAATCAATGCAACCAATGCAAGCTATACATACAATGCGGTGAACGGCGATGTTTTGACCTGTGAGGTGACTTCTTCGGCAAGTTGTGTTACCGGGAATCCTGCTCTGTCGAATGCGATCACGATGATCGTCAACACCAACCTGCCGGCAGGGGTTTCCATTTCAACGCTGACCAATCCTTTCTGCCCGGGAACAGCGGTCACTATCACGGCAGCGCCTACCAACGGTGGACTCAACCCGGTCTATCAATGGAAACTTAATGGTGCCAATGCCGGGACAAACTTACCCACCTTCACCTTTAACCCTGGTGCGGGTGACAGCGTTCGTTGTGTCATGACCTCAAATCTGAATTGTGTAACTGGCAACCCGGCCAGTTCCGCCAGGATCATCATGATTGAACGGGCAGCGCCAAATGTTACTTTTACCACTTGTTTCGACACGGTAACCATCCTCGGTGCCCAGCCGTTCAGTCTGCACGGAGGATTGCCGCTGGGCGGTCAGTACAGTGGTCCTGGGGTAAACACCGGGATTTTTACACCTTCCGTTGCAGGAACCGGGTTCAAAACGATCACCTATGGTTACGCCAATGTTTATACCTGCCTTGCGACTAAAACAAAAACCATCCTGGTTCAGCCTAACCCAACGTTCACCTGTGGCAACAACCTGACCGACATCCGGGATAACAAAGTTTACCCGACCGTTCAGATCGGGTCCCAATGCTGGATGGCCTCAAATTTAGATTTCGGATTTCAGATTTCAGATATGACCCCTCAAACCGACAATTGCATATCAGAAAAATACACCCGTAATTCGTCATTAGTAATTAGTAATTCCTTCTACCAATGGGACGAGCTGATGCGCTACCAAACTTCTCCCGGCGCACAGGGGCTTTGTCCTCCCGGCTGGCACATCCCATCTGCCGCAGAGTGGAATATACTACTCTCCTTTTATTCCGGCGCAGGCCAGGCAGGCGGGTATCTCAAGGACTCGTTACTCGTAAACGGATTTCATTCATATCAGCAGGGATTTCTATACCTGAACAATACCTGGGCATTCACATCCGGGCTGGATTCGGGAGCGATGTATTGGACCTCGACTGCTTCGGGTACCGACCGGGCCATGGCCAGGGGGCTGAATATTTTTAATCCGAGTGTATCTTTGTATCCGTCATCCAGGCAAAATGCTTTTGGGGTGAGGTGTGTGAAAGATGGTTTATAAAAAGAAAAGTGATCAAACGACCCGGCATCTGGTTTTTCATTCTTTTGGTCATGGCATTCTGCCAGGGCCAATCACCGGGCTATTCCCAGGGCGAATGGAATCAGTGGCGATTCGGGGATCATACCGGTCTCGACTTCAATTCAACTCCACCCATTCCAGTCTCGGGAAACCCATTAGCTTACCTTTTTTCAACTATTTCATATTCTGATTCATTAGGAAATTTATTGTTTTATTCTGACGGGCATACCATATGGAATAATAATAATTCGATCATGCAAAATGGTTCCGGATTGAACGGTAGTTATTCCGATCAAACTGTATTTGTCATTCCTGATCCAGGCAATTCAAAGCAATATTATATTTTCGATATCGGGCTTTTTGGTTACCCACCCTGGCAAGGCATCTATTATTCAAAAATTGATATGAATCTGGATGGAGGATTGGGTGGCGTTCTGCCTGGGATGAAAAATATTGTCATCCCCGGTAGCGGAAATGTTTCGACAGCTATACATGGAACACATCACAGAAATAATAAGGATACCTGGCTGGTTTCAACTACCCATATACCCCATACATACTTGGCCTATTTGGTAACTGCTTCGGGAATTACCAGTGGACCAGTAATAAGCCCTAGTCTGCATGACGGTCCCTTTCCCGGTGATTTTGGGAACTTCGTTCTGAAATGTTCTCAGGACGGAAGTAAGTTGGTCCAGGTGCTTCCTTCCGATTCGGTCCACGAAATGTGCCGCTTCGATAATCAAACCGGTGTCGTACAACCCTTGTTCCGATTGACGGTGTCTTACAGGGGAATCAGGTACCAGCTTCATGATTGTGAATTTTCAAAAAAATCGAATTTTGTGTATTTGGCTGCGGGAAGTCCCTGGGGCGTTCCAATGGGACATCCAAAAAACCTGCTTTTTCAGGCCAACGCCAATCTCCTGGATTCGACCCAGTTTGTAAACAGTGTGGTTGTTCTTGATTCCTCTGATACAATGATCAATCATGATATGTTACTGGGGCCTGATGACAAGATTTATCTTATTGAATTTACAAACTCCAACAGTCCGGATTCAATCGGAATAATAAATAATCCGGAAACAGCAGGCATTGGTTGCAATTACCAGCGAAATGCATTAAAGATTATTGGGTCAAGCTATGGTGGTCTTCCCCAATTCCTCCAACGTTACAAAGCCTACTTCCACTCCGCCGGTTCTTGCCCGTTTGAGACGGTAGATTTCACCTCCGACATCTGGCCCCCACCCGACACTATCCGCTGGAACTTCGGCGATCCCGCATCGGGAGTGAATAACTTGTCCAACCTGTCCAACCCGTCGCACATATACACTGCGTCCGGAGTATATACCGTCGAGTTGTATGTGCGGCACAACGACAACCGCACGGACACCACCTGGCAAACCATCATCATCCAGCCAGCTCCCCAACCGGCTCTCGGCCCCGACCAGACCATTTGCACCCCGCAAACGGCCACGTTTGATGCCGGCGCATGTACCGGCTGCACCTACCAGTGGGATGACCTGACAACCATGAACATGAACATCGGTACCGGACAAACCTACACAACGGGCACCCCTGGGTTGTATCGCGTAAATGTGACCGGCCCGAACGGATGCATTGGCCGGGATACGGTGCAGCTCTCCATCGGAACACCGGTTGCTGTCAGTGTGACCATTGCGACAGGCAGCACGACTGTTTGTGCAGGAACTCAGGTAACATTTTCGGCCACCGGCCAGCCGGCAGGGAATTCACTGTCGTACCAATGGAAAGTGAACGGAATCAGTGCCGGTCCCAACAATTCAGTTTTTACCTACACTCCATTAAACGGTGATTGTATTGTTTGCAACATGACTTCTTCGGATGCCTGTGCAACCGGGAACCCGGCCACCTCCAACCAGATCTGCATGACGGTTAATCCGCTTCACTCCGTCAGCCTGACGATTTCTTCAAATGCTACCCATACCTGTGCAGGAGTGCCCGTCACTTTCACTGCCTTTCCGACTAATCCAGGCAACAGTCCGGTGTATCAATGGAAAGTCAACGGAGCAATTGCAGGATCGAACAGCCAGATATTCACCTATGCGCCGGTAAACGGAGACTGCATCACCTGTGAGCTGACCTCCGATATCAGTTGCCCGACCGGGAACCCGGCTTTGTCCAACACGATCTGCATGATCGTTGATCAGCCGTTGCTGGTCAATATTACTGTTTCGACTCCACTAACCACAGTCTGTGCCGGCACGTCGGTCACCTTTACGGCCTATCCGACCAATGGAGGAAGTCTTCCCAGTTACCAATGGAAAGTCAATAATGTTAATACTGCTGGTTCAACCAATTCCACCTATACCTACACACCGTTGAACGGTGATCTGGTAACCTGCCAACTAACCTCTTCCGACAATTGTGTTACCGGTAATCCGGCCCTGAGTCCCCCGGTAACCATGACCGTCACCCCAAACCCTGCTGTGACCGTTTCGGTCACCCCTTCGGTTAATCCATTCTGTACGGGAAGCCAGGTAACCTTTATAGCCAATTCCATCCATGGCGGTCTGTTCCCAGCATACTTGTGGAAGGTCAATGGTACCATTGCCGGTACCAACAGTTCCTCATTCGCATACACCCCTCTGAATGGAGATATAGTAACCTGCGAGTTGACTTCCTCTGACAATTGCGTAACCGGCAATCCTGCAACCAGCGCTCCGATAACCATGACAGCGAGCCCAATCCTTGCAGTGAGCGTTACGATCACGGCTTCATCAAATCCTTTCTGTGCAGGCAGCCAGGTGACATTTACGGCAACTCCTGACCATGGCGGCCTGGTCCCGGGTTATCAATGGAAAGTCAACGGCGGTAATGCGGGGGCAAACAGCCCGTCATTCTCCTACTCTCCGGCCAATGGCGACCAGGTATCCTGCATCCTGAATTCGTCAGCATCGTGTATAACCGGCAACCCGGCCTTGTCGAACATTCTCACGATGACGGTCAATACCAACCTGCCGGCGGGGGTAACCATTTCAACACCGACGAATCCGTTCTGCCCGGGAACGGCGGTCACCTATACCGCCAACCCGACCAACGGCGGAGGGTCGCCATCGTATCAATGGAAATTGAACGGGGTGAATGCCGGTACCAATTCAACCACGTTCAACTGCAACCCGGCCGTGGGCGACAGCATCCGGTGCATGATCACCTCCAATCTCAACTGTGTAACAGGCAACCCGGCCAGCTCCGGCAAGATCATAATGAGCGGCAACCCTGTTCCGCTCATTTCCTTTACCACGTGTTTCGACACGGCAACCCTCCTGAGTGCACAGCCATTCAATTTACACGGAGGATTGCCACTGGGTGGCCAGTACAGTGGTCCGGGAGTAAATTCGATTACCGGAACTTTTACCCCTTCTGTTGCCGGAACCGGGCTGAAAACTATCACTTATATTTACTCAAACGTTTACACCTGTCTTGCTTCTAAAACAAAAACCATCCTGGTTCAGCCTAACCCGTCGTTCAATTGCGGCAACAACCTGACGGACATCCGGGATAACAAAGTTTACCCGACCATTCAGATCGGTTCCCAATGCTGGATGGCTTCAAATTTAGATTTCGGATCTCAGATTTCAGATTTAACTCCTCAAACCGACAACTGCCTGAATGAGAAATACACCCGTAATTCGTCATTAGTAATTAGTAATTCCTTCTACCAGTGGGATGAGCTGATGCGCTACCAAACCTCTCCCGGTTCACAGGGGCTTTGTCCTCCGGGCTGGCACATTCCTTCTGCTGCCGAATGGAACGTCCTGCTCTCCTTTTATTCCGGTGCAGGCCAGGCAGGAGGGTATCTCAAGGATTCCTTACTTATAAGCGGATTTCATTCATACCAGCATGGATTTCTATATCTGAACAATACCTGGGCATTTACATCCGGGCTGGATGCGGGAGCGATGTATTGGACCTCGACTGCTTCGGGGACCGACCGGGCCGTGGCCAGGGGACTGAATATTTTTAATCCGAGTGTGTCAATGTATCCGTCATCCAGGCAAAATGCCTTTGGGGTGAGGTGTTGTAAGAATTAACTTCAAGGTCAAAACTCAAAAATCAAAGCTTAACTCAAAAGTCAAAACTTTTTGCTTCGAAAGGTTTTGTTTCGCGATTTCGCGATTTCGCCATTTCACTATTTTCATTTCCGGTTAGATGTTCAAAGGATAGAACCCGGTTAGCCGGATCATTTCAATCGTTTGAGTGCGCTTTTTTTCAGCAACCTTGCTAAATGATGTACTGTTAATATGTAGATTTGGGGTTCTTTTATGGTTTTATAAATCACACGATAACTGCCTATAATGAGTTCCCGGATTGTTGGTTCATTGATTTCAGGGACTTTCCGTCCAATAAATGGCATGGATTCCAAAAGTTCAGTTACATCAATAATTCTTTCCAGGGTCAGTCGGGCATAGTGAACCGAATCCCTGGAAATATAATCCCCGATCTCCTGCAAATCGACCAACGACCTGTTCGTCCAGATTATTTTAACCATCGTTCCAGTTTCTTCTTCACCTCTTCCGTTGAGTGGACTTTCCCGTCTTGGATATCCTGCAAACCTTGTTCCACCTTGTCTAAAAGAATTAATCTTTCAACAACTTCTTCTATTGACAGGTTTTCATCAGGGAGGGTATCAATGGTTTTCCTGATTTTATCTTTTGTCAGCATTTTTTATTTTTTTCAAAGGTAACAAATAAACACTTTGAAAAATCAATATGTTTACAAAAGGTGAACTATTGAAGTTTAAACCTATCTTTGCATGAGAGTTCATTTATTAAGGGACAGGCAATTGAAGCGCACGTGGCTGGTCATACTTCTTTTGAGTATTGGGTAACTGCCATAAAATATGCAGATTGGGAAACTCCTGAGGATATTCAGCAAACTTTTGGACCTGCTGATTTGTTGGGAGGAGGTTATGACAGAGTTGTCTTTGATATTGGGGGTAACAATTACCGTTTGATCTGTAAATACCATTTTGGCAACACGAAAGTACACCTTTTTGTTTGTTGGATTGGCACACATGTGGCGTACGATGACCTCTGCGGTCATGGCGGACAATTTACTGCTTTTGAGTATTAATTCTTTTTACGTTGAAGACGATGCAAATCACAATTATAAAATCAGAAACGCAATATAAAGCGTATTGTGATGTCTTGGCGAATTTGCTGGAAAAAGGCGGGAACAGCAACAATGTCCAGGATGAGATTGAGCTACTCTCTTTGTTAATTGAGAAATGGGATGCTGAACATTCCACCCTTAACGAACTTGATCCTGTTGAATTGTTGCACTCCCTGATGCATGACAAAAAAATGAAGGCTAAAGACCTGGTTGAAATATTAGGAGTGAGCAAAGGCCTGGTCTCAGATATATTGAACTATAAGAAAGGGTTGTCGAAAGAGATCATCCGGGTTCTTTCTGCACATTTCAAAGTCTCACAGGAAGCATTTAACCGGCCTTACAAATTGACAAATCCGGCAAGCGCACATTTACGGAATGCAGGCGCGATGACAAAGGCCTAAGATATCAGACAGGTAATTTTTCCCGGGCATACAGTCCGGAAACGCAGACCGCAATCAAGACAAAAAGAGTGAGCTTTTTCATACGAGTTTGAATATGCGGAAACAAAATTTGAATTACCCGGGTCTTCAGACCCGGGTTAACGCCATGCGATCCAGCCAGGGGCTTCAGCCTATAACCGAAAACATAAGAAAATTTCGGGCTAAAGCCCTTTTGTCAATCCTTTTCCTCCGCCCCGGGCCGAAAGGCCCGGGTAATTGATTGACCGGTATCCGGGTAGCTGTGGGGACACGCCATGGCGTGTCCAACCGTGGCCCGCTGTTGTCGCCCCTTGCCAAACCCCGCCCGTCAGAACCCACCATCTTCCCCGTAATTTTTAATTTTTAATTAGTACTGATGCGTTAAAATTAAGGTTTTATCAGAATGTTATTTCCTTAGACTTTCTAACTGATTTGATATTTTGCAAGTAGTTCTTTCAATGATATTTCATCTGGTCAATTCCCAAACTTTGATACATTCTGTTTCCCTCCATGGCCCTCATAGAAATCTCTGTGGTACTCTGTGTAATTTTGTTTCACCGAGTACCACTGAGAAACCTCACAGAGAGCCACAGAGAGGAATTTTATGAATAATTCAAGTTACAAGCCATATTAAGTTTGCTGAACTCACGATCAATTCAAATCAAAAAAAATTATAACGGCAATATTGTTTTATGAATCAATGATTTATAATAAAATATAAACAGTTAACGCATCAGCAGTAATTTTTAATTTTTAATTATTTCTCTCCATTTCAATAGAGGAACGGTACCAACCGCTTCGTCCTGCCGGAATAGTCCTTGTACTTTTTCCCGAACTGTTCTAAAAGCACCTTTTCCTCGATCCGGATCCGCACCAGGAAGGTGTACAATACGGGCAGGAAAACGATGAAAAAGGCATACCAATTATCGGTGGAAATTCCGTAGCCGGCAAACGAGAGGAGTGCGCCCGTATACGACGGATGGCGCACATATTTGTAAAAACCGCGGTCCATCAGCTGGTGATCCTCTCGGATGGTGACATCCACCGTGAAAAACCGGCCCAGCTGCCTGATGGCAATGAACCGGAGAAGGATGCCGAGGCAGAGCACAATGATGCCGGCAACCGCCATCCTCTCCTCCGGGAAAATAGCACACGGGAAGCGCCTGGCGACAAAAACCGACAGGGTGATGGAGGCGATGATTGCGATCCAGATGATCAGCTGCGACTGCTGGTCGGCCCCCTTGCGGTCGGATTTGCCCGAGCGGGTGAACACGGCGAGAAATATTTCGGAGAGGCCCCAGGCCAGGTAGGTAAGTGCAAAAAAGTTCATCGAAGTTTTAGTTTTAGACATCCCGGTCCGGGATGCGCCGATAAAGATAGCAATTCCGATATTTTCCACCTTTATATTTTTGAAAACTTCGCCGGATGCTTTTTACTTAATCCTTACCTTTACCTCCTCAACACACGACCGAAATCCAAGTGAAATGAAAATCTCCTTCTTTGGCGCTGCAGGCGGCGTTACCGGCACCGCCTACTACTGCGAATCGTCGCAGGCGAACATCCTGGTCGACTGCGGGATGTTCCAGGGCAGCAGGTCCGACGAAGCGCGCAACAAAAAAGCGCCCCCCGTCGATTACAGGAGCCTCGATGCCATCGTGCTCACCCACGCCCATCTCGACCACTGCGGGCGGCTGCCCATGGCGGTGCGCGACGGCTATGAAGGGCCCATTTTCGCCACCCCCGCCACCATGGACCTGGTCGCCCTCGTCCTCCGCGATTCGCTGAAGGTGCAGACGGGCGATCTTGAAAAGCTGAACCGAATGATGTCGAGGCACGGCAGGTCGAAGATCGAACCGCTCTTTGATGAAAAAGATGTGGAGGGGGCCATCAGCCTGATGAAGCCGCTCCCCTACCATGAGTCATTTACCGTGGCACCGGGCATCGAGGTCATCGTCGATGAGGCGGGCCACATTCTCGGGTCGGGCAGCCTTAAAATCACCGTCCATGAAAAGAACGCAACAAAGTCGGTTGTCTTTTCGGGCGACCTGGGGGCACACGGGATGCCCATCGTGCGCGATGCCGAAACCTTCCGGGAGGCCGACATGCTGATCATGGAATCGACCTATGGCGACCGCAACCACAAGCCCCTGCAGGAGACCATCGATGAAATGATCGCGATCATTAAAGATGCGCTTCATTCAAAAGGAAAAATCCTGGTTCCATCCTTTGCCATCGGCCGCACGCAGGACATCCTGTACTACATCGGGCAGGCATTCCGTAAAGGAGGGTTGCCGCGCTTCCCGATTTACATCGACAGCCCCATGGCCATCGAGGCTTCGAGAATCTACATGAGCCACGCGGAGTTGTTTGACGAAGAGATGGTCGATTTCCAGAAAAGCGGGGAGGCCCGCCTCGACCAGGGCTTCATCCATCCCACGGCCACCGCCGAAGAGTCGAAGCACCTGAACGATGTTCCGGGTCCCTGCATGATCATCGCCGGCTCGGGGATGTGCAACGCCGGCCGCATCAGGCACCACCTGCGCCATAACCTGTGGAAATCCGAAACCTCCGTCCTGATCGTTGGCTACCAGGCCATGGGAACGCTTGGGAGAAGGCTGGTCGACGGTTCACCCTTTGTCACCATCTTTGGCGAAAAGATCATCGTGCGGGCGCAAATCCACAAGCTGGGCGGGTTCAGCGCCCATGCCGGGCAGGAGGACCTGCTGCAATGGTTCAACGCCCTCGCCCCCGACCGCCCGCGGCTGGTGCTGACACACGGTGAAGACAATGCCAGGACCGTCCTCGCCAAAATTATCCGCGACCGCTACGGCATCGAGCCATTCCTGCCGCAATACGGCGAAAGCATTGAACTTTAACAATCCATCTTTTTTACCGTCCTCATGCAAACCTCTTTCCGCCGTACAAAAATCGTCGCCACCATTGGTCCCGCCAGCAGCTCGCCCGACATGATCAGGCAGATGATCGGCGCTGGCATGGACGTTGCCCGCCTGAACTTCTCGCACGGCAGATATGAAGAGCACGCCGGCGTGATCGCCACCATCAGGCAGATCTCCGGCGAACTCGACAAGCCTATCACCATCCTGCAGGACCTGCAGGGCCCCAAGATCAGGGTGGGCAGTCTCCCGGGCGGGAAGATCGTGATCGGGAAAGATGAGGTTGTATGGCTGGTGCCGGAGAACGAATATACTGCCGGCGTGATGACCATCCCCATCGACTACCCCTCCCTGGCCGAAGAGGCGAAGCCGGGGATGCAGGTGCTGCTGGCCGATGGTTTGTTTGAACTGGAGGTGACTCGGGTTGAGGGAAACAGGGTGGCCTGCCGCGTGGTCGAGGGAGGAACCCTTACCGACCACAAGGGGGTCAATTTCCCAAACCTCAACCTCAGGCTGCCGTCGCTGACCGAAAAGGACATCCGCGACCTGGCGTTCGGCTTGTCGCAGGACATCGACTGGGTTTCGCTCAGCTTTGTCAGGTCGGCGGCGGATATCGTCACCCTCAGGGAACTGATAAAGGAGCAGGGACACATCAAGCCGATCATGGCCAAAATCGAGAAACCGCAGGCGATCGACCACCTCGATGAGATCATCGCGGTGGCCAACGGCATCATGGTGGCTCGCGGCGATCTCGGCGTGGAGATGAGCCCCGACCGGGTTCCCATGCTCCAGAAACACATCATCGAACGCTGCAACCGGGCCGGCAAAACCGTGATCACCGCCACGCAGATGCTTGAAAGCATGATCCACGAGCCCAGGCCCACGCGGGCCGAGGTGAGCGACGTAGCCAATGCCATCATCGACGGCACCGATGCCGTGATGCTCTCGGGCGAAACGGCCATGGGTGAATACCCGGTGAAGGCGGTGGAGATGATGGCCAGGATTGCCCTCGATGTCGAGAGCAAGATTGACTTTAAAACTTATCCCCCTTCGGGTCATGAGGCGATCATTGCCCTGAGCCATGCCGCCAACCAGATGGAAAAGGTGATGCACCCCGCCTGCATGGTGGTGCTGACGACCACCGGTCGCAGCGCGCAATTTATCGCGGCTGAACGGCCGCACACGCCGGTCTATGCCTATACGACCCATCTCAACGTGTTTCACGGGCTGAACCTGCTGTGGGGCGTAAGGCCGATCCTGGTGGACGACCATCCCGACACCTTCGAGGAGATGGTGGCTGTTGCCGGAAAGCACCTCCTTGAAAAGAAACTTGCAACACCCGGCGACCAGGTGCTGATCATCGGGGGGATTCCCGCCCACCAGGCCGGGGGAACGAATTTCATCAACGTTCATCTCCTGAAATAGGCCGGAAGGCTATTTCTGCGGTTAGAACATCATCCCGATCCTGAACGAAATAAGGTGCGCATCACGGGTCGCGAGACTTCTAACACAGTTTGATTCAACCCACTCGCGGGTTTGCTGGAAACGATACCCCAGCGAAAGCAGCATGGCGTGTCGCGACGCAACCCGGAATTTTGCGCCAAGCCCGATCCCGGCCGTGGCCCCCCCAAGGTTCATGCCGGGTTCACCTGTTCTCCAACCGACTGAATAGCCTGCATCGAGATAGGCAAAGGGCGTGTTGCCGCTTTTGATAAAATTGGCCCTGAAATCAACCCGGATTGGCAGGAAGGCTCTTTTGCTCCAAACTTCAATCCCGGTATTCAGTCCCAGCTGGACATAGGGAGTGATGGTAAAACCGTTGAATAACGAGAGGGCTACCGAAAACTGGCTTTCGGCAGGATCCATATAACGGTCCATTCCTTCCAGCTTCCCCAGACCGAACCCCACATCCGCCATGAAGGTATATCCCTGCGATTTGACACCCTCGTCGTAATTCCTGTCAGATTCAACAGGGACATCCTCCTTCCTGATCTCGTTGACATCGGCCATGGCGATCACAAGGGTATCACGGCGCGCAAGGACAATACGCAGCATTATGCCTGGATCCAGTTTTACGATGGTTCCACGCAGGAAGGAGCCGTTGTTGAGGTAAATAACATCGTCCTGTTTGTTCTGCGACGAAACCTGTATTGTAGAGAAGAACAGCGGGATGAGAAATAACAGGCGACGCAAAGTCAGAAACGTACATGTATTATCAACTCTTCCGGTAATAGACAAGCCGCAGGAGGGACGGGAAAACAAAAAGAAGCAGCGGCATGGCGGTGATGAACCCCCCGATCACGGCAATGGCAAGCGGCTGCTGCATCTGGGCCCCGATCCCGAAGCCCATCGCCAGGGGCATCAGGGCAAGGATCGCACCCGTGGCGGTCATCAGCTTGGGCCGGATCCGGAGGGCGATGGCATAACGGACCGACTGGTCGACGTCTCCGGTGGCCTTCAGGTTGGTAACAAACTGGTTCACCGTGAAAATAGCGTTTTCGGCGATGATCCCCACGATCATGATGATGCCGGTGTAGCTGCCCACATTGAGCTGGATGCCGGTAAGGTAAAGGGCCCAGATGCACCCCCCGGTCCCAAGGATCGAAATGAGGATCACCAGGAATGACATGCGCAGGTCGCGGAACAGGAAGAGTAACACGGCAAACACCAGGAAAACAGCGGCAATCAGGATGAACATCAGCTCCCTGAAGGAGGATTGCTGCTCGGCATAGGTGCCGCCGTAGGTGATGTAACAACCGGCCGGGAGGGTAAGCTTATCGTGAATGGTGTTGCGGATTTCGGTGATGGCGCTGCCGAGGTCGCGCTGGTCGAGCCTGGCGGTGACAACGACATTCGATTTCAGGTTTTCGCGCGTGATGTCGGGTTCGCCGGGCGACAATTCGACCCGCGCAAAATATTCCAGCGGACGGAAGGCCCCGTCGGCTGAAAAGATGGGTTGCCTGCGGATCTGTTCCAGGCTGTTTTCCCTGAAATTCCTGAACCGCATCAGGATGTGCAGCATCTGTTCACCCTCCTGCACCTGCCCTGCCTCGGCTCCTTCGTTATAAGCCTGAACCTGCAACTGGAAGGCAGCCGGGGTGAGGCCGAACTGCGCCAGCTTTACCGGGTCGGGATAGAGGGTGATGGTCGGGCCGTCGATAATGATCCCGCTCTGGACATCGGCAACACCACTGATCTTCTGTAGTAAAGCCTTTACATGGCCGGCCACCTGCCGGGTCTCATCGAGGTTGTCGCCAAAGATCCTGATCTCGACCGGTTGCGGCCTCCCGATGAGGTCGCCCAGCAGGTCGGCGATCCGCTGGCCGAATTCTATGTTCAGGGCCGGAACGCGCGATGCAACCGATTCCCTGATCTCCGAGATGACCTGCTCTGTGGTTTTTTTGGTGCCGGTTTTCAGCTGGATCAGGTAATCCCCTTCATTCGGCGGAATGACACCGCTCGCCATGCTGATGCTCGAGGACATGTTGGTCCCCGTGCGCCGCATGTAAGTGGCGACATCCGGGTGACGCATCACGATCGTATCCACATGGCTGAGGATCTCATCGGAGGCATCCAGGGATGTTCCCGGAGGCGACAGGTAGTCAAGCACGATGGACCCCTCGTCGAGCACAGGCAGGAAGCCTGTTTTTAACCGGCCAACCAGGAAAATGGACGAAATCACCAGGAATAGAATGAAGACAAAGGCAAAGACCGGCTTGTTAAAGAACCACTGAAGCCATGCAAGCCCGTGTTTCTCTTCCGAAGCCCCGTGCCGGGCGAGAAATTTAAGTTTCGTATGGGGCTTGTAGCCGATCAGCAGGTGCAATGCCGGCAAGCCGATCCAGGTGGAGAAAAAGGAACAGACAAGGGTGATCTCCATGGTCAGGGTCAGTTCCCTGAAAAAGCTCCCTGCCACCCCTCCCATGAAAATAAAGGGGAGAAAGATCACGATGGTGCTCAGCGACGAGCCGACCATGGCGGGGAAGAGCATTTTCACCGTTTCCTTCGCCACCTCGCGCTTGTCGCTGTCGGGTTGCTCCTCGTGGAGCCTGTGGATCTGTTCGATGATCACGATGGCATCGTCGATGATGAGCCCGATGGAGGCGGCGATGGCCCCCAGCGACATGATGTTGAGGGTTATCCCGGCAAGGTACAGCACGGTAAAGGTGAGCGCAAGGGTGATGGGGATGGTCAGGATCACATTCAGGCTGGCACGGAACGACCGCAGGAAAAGAATCACCACCATGAGGGCGAGGAAAAGCCCTTCGTAGATACATTCCAGCACGCTGTCGATGGAATTCGAAACGAAAACCGACTGGTCGTAATAGGGCTTCAGCACCATCCCGCGCGGCAGCTGGGCACTGATGGAAGCAGCCATTACCTTCACGCTTGCGGCAAAATCAATGAGGTTGACCCCCTGCTGCTTCACCAGGTCGATGATCACGGCATCCCGCCCGTTGGCATTGATCCGGATGAATTCCTGCTGTTCGTCAAAACCAACTGACGCGATATCCGACAGCAGCAGCACCCGGTGCCCGTCGTTCCTGATGACGACATTTTTCAGCTCTTCGAGGGTGGTGATGCGCGTGTCAGTCAGCGACAGGTATAGCCGGCGGTAATCGGACAACAGCCCGCTCGATTCAACAAAATTGGTGCTGCCGACGGCATCCAGGATCATCTGCGGGGTAATCCCCAGCCGGATCATCACGGCGGTTTGCGGCGTGATCACGAATTCCTTGGTTTTCCCGCCCCTGACCACCACGTTGGATATCCCGGGGACCATTGAAAACTGCGGGCGAACCAGGTACAGCGCGTTGTTGCGCAGTTCCACCTGCCCGTACCTGCTGCTTTCGAGCGTATAGCCAACCACGGGATATATACTCTGCCCCATGGCCTCCACCACGATGTTGACATTGGCGGGAAGCTGGTTCTTGATCTCGTTGATGCGCGATTCAAGCTGGCTTTTGGCAAGCTGGATGTCGATCTTCCAGTCAAAAAAGGCCTCGATGGTGCAGCTTCCGCGGTTGGTGCTGCTGCGTACCGTGTTGATCCCGTTCACCCGCTTGATGGCAATTTCCAGCGGTTTGGTCACCGTGACCATCATCTTGTCGACCGGCTGCTCCCCGTTGTCGGCGATGATGGTGATCTTCGGGAATACCACGTCGGGGAAAAGCGAGGTCTGCATGCGGTGGTAGGAATAGAGCCCGGCCACCAGCACCATGAGCAGGACGAAAAGGATCGGCTTGTGAAAAAAATGGTAGTGGTTACGCATCGGGGCTTCCTCTTTTTTCATTGCTTTCTGAATGTGCCCTGGATGACAACCCTTGCTGTATCGCCGAGCCCGTAGTTCCCCGTGGCAAGAAACCTGTCGGTAGCGCTGAAAACCGGTTCGGTGATCTCCACCGCTTCCTGGTCGTGCATCCCGGGTATCACCGTTACCCTGACTGCCAGGGTATCGCTGACCAGTTTCATCACCCAGAAGTTCTGCTGCACTTCATCACTCAGGAGGCATCCCTTTGGCAAGGTGACCGCTTTCGGGTTCATCTTCCTTACAATGCGTACCCGTGCGACCAGGTTCTCAGGAAGGTGGTGCGACCCGGTAAGCCCGATGATAAACCGCTGGGTCTGGGCGTTGTTGTTCATAGAGGGCAGCAGGGATTTCACCTGGCCATCAATCTTCTCGCCGCCAGGCAGGAGCACCTCGCAGGCGGAACCGGGGTGGATAAAGCCGCACGATTCGTACGGGACCTCCATGACGAATACAAGGCTTGCCGGGAGGGCAATGGCAGCAAGCTGGTCGCCTTCCTGGACATAATCACCCTTTGGATGATCGATGGAAATCACCACCCCGTCAAGAACCGCCCTCACAGGGATCATTCCTGAAAAAGCAAGCTTATTTGCTGAATCCGGGCGAACAGACGCAGACTCTTTGGTGCGGAGCCTGAAAATTTCTTTGTTCCTGGCAACGGTCTCGCCCACATTGACCAGCTGATCCTCGACAAATCCGCCAACAGTCGACCTGACGACCGTCTTCACCTGGAAGACAGAGGTGGCGGTGATGTCAAGGTAATCGGCCATCTCCCCTACCCCGATCGAAGCCACGGTTACGGGCACCTTTGCAATCACTGCCGTTTCAACGGGCTCGCCTCCCTGGCGGTTGCAGGCCGCGGCAATCAATAAAAACAGTGTCAGTCTTTTGTACATGTCGGGTTCAGTCTTTCCAGTAATTAATTTCGTTGAGGATCTGTAAAACCCTGATCCTGTATTGGTTCATATTGGCCTGGATGGCGATATAGTTTTTCATCGCGGTCACGTAGTCGGTAACCGAAATGGAGCCGTGTTCGAGCAGTTGCCGGTCCATCCGCACAATGGAGCCTGCAATATCCAGCTGGCTCTGAAGACGTGGTATGAGTTCGCTGGTCAGCTTCAGCGACTGGTTCAATTGCCGCAACTGTTGCAGGTACTGCAGCCTGAAAAAATCGCGGTAGTTCTGCCGGGTCGTCTCCGTTGTCGTGAGCTTCTCAATATTCAGTTTCCGCTGGTTCCCGTCGTATACCGGCAGGGAAAAAGAGAGACCGAAACTCATCCCCAGGTTTTTGTAAATCACCGCCGGGTCGTTGTTCACCATCCCGGCATCGGTAAACCACCCCATCCTGGGTTTATAACTCCGGTTGGCGAGTATGCGGTCAGTCTCGATGCGCAGGCTGTCGATGACAAAATGCTGGAAGAAAAGGGAGCCATCCGGCGGGGCTGTATTTGCGTGCGCAAGTTCGGGCAGCACCAGTTCGCAGGTCACCGTGTCGCTCAAGCCACACAACAGGTTCAGATCGGCAATGGCGCGCTGGTATTGCGCCTGCTGGTCGTTCAGCTGGAATTCGAGTGTTTCAAGTTCCAGGAGGAACGAAAGATAGTCGCTTTGCCTGTAAATACCGCTCCGGACCATTCCCGCCAGCAGTTTTTCCTCCTCCTTCGCCTGGCTGATCAGTATCCTGCTGATGGAAATGTCGCCCTGGACGGAATAGGCGGCCAGGTACTGCGCAGTGATCGTTTTTTTCAGGTCGCGTTTGGTGATTACCAGGGAGTTCCCTGCAAGCCGGTTCTGGAGGGTAATCTTCGATGACTGTGCCTCCACCGTCTTTTTGTTGAACAGGGGCTGCGAGACGCTGATCACCGACAGGAAATTTCCCCCGTTGGTAATAGACTCGCTGTAGCCGAACCCGTTTATCACAGGTGCATACATCAGGGTTCCGTTGAAATTCACCTGGGGCATCCGGGTGGCCCGGATGATCAGGCTGTCGAGGGTATTCGAATGTACCTGGTTTTCAAGGTCCTTCAGCAGGGGGCTGTTGGCTTCGCCCTGCCGGATATAGTAATCAAGCAAACGGACCTGGGAAAAGCCGCTGATGGCAACTGCAAGAAAAAAGATGGTTAAGAGCCGGATTCTGAGCATCATGAAGTTCACACCTGGGTTATCGAGTCGTTCAATGTTCGGCGTGGGCTAGAGGTCGTCTCCGAATTTATAGCTGATCCCCGCGTTGATGATGGAATTGGTCCCCACCCCGAATTCGCCGAAAAAGCTGAGCGCACGCCCGTACCTGAAGCCCATGAGGGTGAGTTGCCCGGCAGGCAGGATCTGCTGGCCTCTTTTGGAGGTCCCGTCGGGAAATTTCTTGTTATAGGTGTCCATAATTACCCCCATGCCGAACCCCGAATACATGGAGAAGGATGGGCGGTTGAGGTAATGGAACCTGATGTTGACGATCCCCTGCCAAAGGTTGTCATCCAGTTTGTTTTCGTGGGTGGTTGTTGAAGAATTGACATAGTTGTAATTGGTCACGGTTTCGGTGCGTTGTATATAGGTGTAACTCACCTGGAATCCAAGTTCGACGATCTTGTTGAGCGACCTCGAAAATCCAACCATAAATGTTCCCGGTGAATAATCGGCACCGGAACCCTGGTTGTCGAAAAAATAGTAGAGTGTGCCTAGTCCATAGGAGAGATAAAAGTTGTTGTACAGGTCCGATTGATCATGCTTTCCTTGTTTTGGCTTTACATTTTCCGTTTGTCCGAAGGAAATAAAAATTGCCGAAAAAAACAGAACGACCGTGGTTAGAATCAGTTTTTTCATTTTGTCATCTTTTAAAGGTTTGACCTGGCTTAACGGTACAGGCATAAATAGGCCGCATCGGCGGCGATGCGCAACCTGAATTTCTTATCTTTTGGTACGATAAAAGTGTCAAAGGGCTTGTATTCTTTCCAGTCCGTCTCACCGGGCAGTTGCACCACCATGATTCCTGAAATAACCGTCATATATTCCACCGTTGCGGTGCCGAATTCATATTCGCCCGCCGCCATTACCCCCATCGTGGCAGGGCCGCCGGTTGTGTCGAAAGCGATGGATTTCACCTTCCCGTCAAAGTATTCATTTGTTTTGAACATATTCTCCCATTTTGGAATCAAGAATGCAAATATAATCACTGCCGGCCACAGAAACAAGATTATTTGTGAACACGCTCACAATTCATCGGGTTGATGCATTACTGGATTCATTATTTCCGGCATCATTTTTTTGAATGATCCGCGGAATTTTCGTTATTTTGGCTCGTCGGTAGTTTTATTCCCGAATGATCATGAAACACAGGATATCCGCTTCCATCATTGTCTTTTTCGTTTTCCTCGCGTTTGCCGGTCAAGCCCTGCCTGCCTCCGACACGATGCAAGACCAGGCAAAAAACGATTCGGCAGTTCCCAAAAAAAGCAGGAAAGGTGCCGTGGTAGCGCCATTTCGGATTCCAATCTTTAACATTTACACCAAAACGGGGCCCTTTACACCCGAGGAGCGCGCCAATTCGATCGAACGCAAACTCAGGGATATTGCCGACGACCCCTTTTACCACAGCGATTCCATCAGGCTGTTCCGGGGAGAGATCAGCTACGACATCATGTACGGCGAATCGGTGATCACCTCGGTCGACGAGGCGGATGCAAAGGCGGAAGGGACCTCCCGCGAGCTGCTCGCCAGGGTGCGGATGACAAAAATCATTTACGCCGTTCAGAATTTCAGGACCATGACCAGCATGGGGTCCATCCTGAAAAACCTGGCCATATCGGCCGGGATCCTGGTGTTCCTGATCATCATCATTACCCTGATAAACAAAATGTTCCATTTCCTTGCAGGAAAAACCATGCAATGGCAGGAACGGATCTCCAGGACCATCCGCCTCAGGGAGTATGAATTTTTTAACCGCCAGCGACAGGTGTCCATCCTCCATTTCCTGCTGAAGGTTACAAGGTGGGGTTTGATCCTGCTGCTGCTGCTGGCGACCCTGCTCACCATCTTCTTCCTCCTGCCGTGGACCAAGGCGATCACCATCAGCATCCTCGGATATGTCATCAGGCCGCTGAAAAATATCATTGCCAGTTTCTGGAATTACATCCCCAACCTGATCACCATCATGGTAATCCTGGTGATTGCCAGGCTGGTCATCCGGTTTTTTAAATTCCTGAAATCGGAGATCGAAAAGGAGACCCTGAAGATCCCGGGATTTTATTCCGACTGGGCCCTGCCCACCTTCAATATCCTCCGTGTACTGATCATCCTCTTCACCATCGTGGCCATCTGGCCCTTCCTGCCCGGATCGAATTCGCAGGTTTTCCAGGGTGTTTCGGTATTTTTCGGGCTGGTTTTCTCACTGACCTCGGCCAGCGCCCTTTCGAATTTCATGGCGGGCCTCACCCTCACCTATACCCGTGCCTTCAAACTGGGCGACCGCGTCAAAATCGGGGAGGTTACCGGCGACATCATCGAAAAATCGATGCTGGTAACCAAGATCCGGACCATCAAGAACGAGGAGATTACCGTTCCCAACACGAAGATCATGGGGTCGGAGGTGGTCAATTACAGCACCTGCGCACCCGACATGGGGCTGATCATCCATACCACCGTTACCATCGGGTACGATGCCCCCTGGCGCCAGGTCCACCAGTTGCTGATCGGCGCGGCGCTGAAAACCAGACTGCTGCTCAACCAGCCGGCCCCCTTCGTACTGCAGACCAGCCTGAACGATTTTTACATCAGCTACCAGCTGAATGCCTATACACGGTCGCCAAACCAGATGGCAATCATCTATTCCGACCTTCATCAGAACATCCAGGATACCTTCAACGAGGCGGGGGTTGAGATCATGTCGCCGCATTACAATGCGTTACGCGACGGCAACACCATCGCCATCCCGCCCGAGTATCGCGGGGAAGGATATGAGCCTGGCTAGTTTTGTTCGGAGAGAACTTTGTGCGCCTTGCGCCGGCGATGGGTGCGTTTCTTGAAATCATTCGACAGCACACTGATGTTGCCGTCGACTTCGAGTACCGCGAGATCCACCTCGCTGACCTTTGCAACGCCGTGTTCACGGATCGCCTGCAGCACCTCATCTTCCGAAATGCCGGCCATGCGAAGGTGCGAAGGGATCATATGCCCGTGATAGACCAGCATGATCGCGTCGCCCTGCACCAGTTTCCCGAATTTGGGAAATTTCAGCTGCAGTTTTTTCAGTATATAGTTAACAACAAACAGCGACAGTGCCGCGGCAATGCCGCCGAAAAGGGTGTTGTCGCCAAGGACCATGGCGTTCTGGACCGCATTGCTGATGAGCAGGATGAACACGAGGTCGAACACCGAGAGTTGCGACAGTTCCTTTTTCCCGAACAGCCGGATGGCCAGGATGATGAATACATAAACAGCGACTGAACTGAGGACAATGCGCAGGTATGGATTGTGAAGGATCTCCATCATGAATCTTTTATGAAAACAACAATTACATGTTCAGTGCCTGCTTCAGGATCTTATACCCGGAGGTGCTTGCCCGCAGTTTGGCGCCGGTCTTTGTGAGTACCGCATAATTTTCCTTGTCGTAATACTCGATGCGGTCGATGAACTTCGCGTTGACAATAAACGACCGGTGTATGCGGATGAACTGCGAAGGATCGAGATGGGTCTCAAAATATTTCATCGTTTTTTCCTTCAGGTGTTTCGCATCCTTTGTAAAGATCATCACATAATCCCCTTCGGCTTCCAGGTATACGATGTCGTCGACGGGGATCACACTGACCTTGTGGCGCGATTTAACCGCGATGCGTTGCAGGAATTCGGGGTTCTCCTCCAGTGTTTTCACCAGGTTCTGCACGGGTGCAGAAGGTTTTTCAATGCTTCCCGCCTGCACCAGTGCCTTCTGGACCGCCTGGGTGAACCGTTCCTTCGAATAGGGTTTCAGCAGGTAGTCGATGGCGTTCATCTCGAAGGCCTTGATGGCGTATTGGTCATAGGCCGTGCTGAAGATGATCAGCGGGGGCTGGTCGAGCAGTTCAAGGAGTTCAAGGCCGGTGAGTTTCGGCATCTGCACATCGAGGAAAACCAGGTCGGGTTTCAAATCCTGGATTGCACGCAGGCCGCTGAAACCATCGGCAAATTCACCCAGGATCTCAATTTCAGGAAAATCCTTCAGGTAATGTTTCACGACATCCCTGGCAGGCTGTTCGTCGTCAATCAGAATCGCACGAAGAGACATAAGTAATTAATAATTAATAATTAATAATTTCCGGAACATCAAGCTTACCCCTTTTTTTAACCTCTTCACCTTTTCACCCTGTCACCTTGTTACCTGTCACTTTCCAACCTTTTCACCCTGTCACTTGCCAACCTTTTCACCCTGTCACCCTTTCACCCATCCATCTACCTCATCCCCCCGCAGTATTCGGCAAACTCAAATATACGGTAAATCTTGTTCCTTCGGCAACGGTTCTCAGCAATTTATCGTTTTTATAGAGCAGGCGCAGCCGTTCACGGATATTGCTGAGCCCGATGCCCGTTCCCTTGCGGGCGTGGGCGGTTGGATCAAAGTCATTGACAATCCTGATCTCCAGGTATCCCTCCCTGTATTCACAATCCATTTCAATGCTCACCTGCTCGGTGCTTTCATACACCCCGTGCTTGATGGCATTCTCAAACAGGGGTTGCAGCAGCATCACGGGGATCTGGTGCGTGCTGCAGGGACCGTCGAGGTTGAAACCAAACTGGAGTTTGTCGCCAAACCGGACCTTTTCGATCTCCAGGTAACGGCGGATGTTGGCCATCTCCTTTTCGAGCGTGGTGAAGCTGGTGGAGTTGTGCGATACTGAATAGCGCAGGAAATCGGACAATTTGATCACCATGTCGCGGGCCTTGTCCGGATTTGTGATCGTAAGGGAACTGATAGAATTAAGGCTGTTGAAGAGGAAATGGGGGTTTATCTGCGATTTGAGCATGGTGAGTTCCGTCTCCTTCAGCACCTCGCGCAATCTTGATTCAACCTTGACCTTTTCCTGCAGGTTGATGTAATAGATGAACAGGTAATAAACCAGCCCGATGACCGTATAAAAAATAACCCCGCTGATGATCTCATAGGGGATGGAGATCACCAGCAGATCGAGAAAAACCTTGTTGGCGCTGAAAAGTGTGCTGAGAACGGTGTAGGATATCCCGATCCATACCACCAGCGTGAGTGTTAAAAACGAAAGGTGGTTCAGCACCACGTTCCATATGTTCTTCTGATCGGGAATGGTGTACCGTACGATGTACCACATGGAGATGCCCGCGCTGCAGAAGAGCGAATTGAACACCAGCGCCCCGGCAACCGCCACTTCAACCGGCTGGAAATAGACGAAATAAAAAAGTGAAAAGTGGACCCCCGCGATGAGGGCCCACAAACCAAAATAAACGGAAACGGATCTTGTGTTCAGGAATACCGGGTGGTGCATACCATGCTTTTATCGATTCAGTAACTTTTGATCTCGCCCCCCCCGAAAATGGTGCTTCCCTTGATGATAAGCATCTTCGAAGAGTCGGGGCTCTCCTTGATGTAGGAGCGCTTGTCGGCAAAGCCTCCCATGATGGAGGTCATCTTCAGCTGTACCTTCCAGTCGGCAGGTACGATGAGGGTTACCCCTCCGAAAATTGTGTTGACTTCAAGTTCGCTTACACCGTCGGCTAGGGTGGCCTGGGTAAGGTCGAGTTCGGAGCCGCCGAAAATGCAGTTGATATGACCCCCGCGGAATACCTGGTGGATCACCCTTTGTTTGGCACCGCTGAAAATATTTTCTTCATGAACGTAGCCGTCGTCGAGCGACTGGCTTGTCCTTGACTGGAAACTGTTGTGCCAGAGGTCGCGCGGGGAGCGGCGCGTCAGGATGAGGACGCCGATAGCAATCAGCATTACCGGCCAGAAGAGGTGGGTAACATTGAAGGTCAACTCGAAAATGCGGGGGATGATGAAGATCCCGCCGATGAGGATCAGGATGGTTCCCGGTGTACGGCTCTCGCTGCTGAAAAAGCTGACGATACCGATTCCGATGAGAAGCATCTGCCAGGAGAATATGATGTGTTGAATGGCATAAGGAAGGAAACCCATGTTGACAAGCAGCAACAGCAAACCGGCAACAATGATGACTGCGCCGAGAATTACCTTTTTTCTTTGCTGACCATCGTAGTTTTTAACTTCGTTCGGTTCCATGGCTATAATGTTTTATAGTTAATTTTCTGATGAAGCAAAAGTATTGCGATTTGTCAGGGTACGAAACACAAAATCGGCAGAACGCGGGAAAATCCCGATAAACGGCTGAATGCATTCAGTTGTTTGCGAATATCGCAAAATTATCATAGAAATCGCAGCGCGGGAGAAAAAAAGACGACGTTTCAGCCGCTGCATGCTGATCAGTACATTTCAAGGTATTCAAATCTGTTTCCAGTGTGTAAAAGAAAATTCTCAAATCCGATGAAGGAGACAACAATGGAGGCTGTATTCAGGCAGGGATGGAAGCTGATCTTTTCGGATTTTTTCAGGTTCTGATCGATGAAAAGGTGCACATGGCGGCCGGTATCGTTTATGAGACCGAACGGGGAAACCGAGCCCGGGGTGAGACCGAGGTAACGTTTCATGCGATCTTCGGAGGCAAAGGATATTTTACCCTGCTTCAGCCGTTGTTCAAGGTCGCGGATCGCCAGATCGTGCGTGTGTTCGATGATCACCAGGTAGTGTTTATTTCCCTTGTGGTTCCTGAAAAACAGGTTCTTGCAGTGAGCAGCCTCGATATCCTTCCAGTATTTCCGTGCCTCATCGATGGTCGGCGCGGGAGGATGGGCATAATAATCGAAGGATATCCCGAGTTGCCGGAGGAGATCATAAAGGGCAGGATCGCCGTTCATCATGACGAATGGGGGGGGGGGTTGGGTTCAATGTTCATGATCAAAAGATCTCCTGGGCCTGCAGGTAGAATCCCTGCGAAAACTGGCCAAGTCCGAAATCAATAAGGATGTTGGTACGGTCGTGTTTGCCGACCATGATCCGGAAGCCGAACCCGCACCCGGGTTTGATGTAGCCAAACAGCGGAATATGCTGGTCGCGGTTTGATGCCGTGCACATGTTGACAAACAGCACCCCTCCTACGATCCCCGAGCAGGGCGAGATGGGGAACCTGTATTCAACCTCCCCGTAAACAAAATCTTCCCCGCGCCAGTGTCCCTGGGCATATCCCCTCCCTGAGGAGCTCATCTGGTCGAACCCGTTCGACATGAGGTTGAGGTATGGCAGGTCGCCGCTCACCTGGAAAGAACCGTATGTCCAGAAGGCGAGCAAATGCCTCGGCACCCGTTTCGAAAGCCCGATATAGGTCCTGAATTCGGTCCACAACCGCGACCCGTTGCGGTTGCTGCCCAGGAAGGTGAAGTTTGAAAGATAGTTGACGTTGACATACATGCCTTCGTAGGCATTGATGATGTTGTCGCGCGTGTCGTAGGCGAAGTTGAAGCTGATCCCCGATGTGGTGTAGGTTGTCGGATTGAATTTGTGCAGCAGCGAATAAGCATAATGGGGGGTCATGCTATAGTGGGCCGAATCGAGATTCAGGAGTTCATCGTCAATATCATAAAAATGATCAAGATGATAACCAACCCCGGCGTAGAAATGGGCCGTTATCTCCCGGAAAAGGATGTTGTGCAGCCTGACCCAGTTGAACTTCATCGGGTATCGGCCATTGTTGTCGTAACTGCTTTGATCGGCCGGGTCAAGGGGTATGTTGGGATTGTACTCCTTCGGCCCCGTACCGAGACCGTATGTGGGAAGCCTGAAAATAAACCAGCGCCAGTCGGACTGGATGAACCATTTGTCGCGGTCGAGGAACATGTTGCTCCGTAACATGCAGAGAAGCTGTTTGTTTGTGGTCCAGAGCACCTGGGTGGCCCCGGCAGACAATTTGGTGGCAGGGTTGTGCCCGATGCGCCAGGAGAGGGAGGCGCCGGCGCCGATCTGGAACCGGGTGGCAGGGGAAAAACCGATGAGCGGCAGCACGATGGCCCTGACCTTCTTTGAAGGAATCTCGGGATCGATCACCTTTTTCCTGGACAATACATCGAAAATGTCTTTTTGCCGGCAGGTATCGCCTGATGCAACCGAATCGCAGGCCAATACGGCACCCGAGCCGGGAACTGGAAACAGAAAAGCTGTCACCGCAAAGATAAAAATGAAGGTATTGTGAAAAATAGCCCTATTCATTGGGCGTCAAAAGTAATAAATTAATTGCTTTTCGTTAGCTTTGTAAGCGCAAGTATGACAAAAATAAGATTCTTCAAATACCAGGGAACCGGCAATGATTTCATCATTGTTGACAACCGGCAGTTGCACTGGCGACCCGCAGGCGATGCAGTTTCGCGGCTGTGCGACCGCCGTTTCGGCATCGGGGCTGATGGTTTCATGTTGCTGGGAGAGCAACCCGGGTTTGATTTCACCATGACCTATTATAATTCCGACGGGAACGAAAGCACCATGTGCGGCAACGGCGGGAGATGCATGACCGCCTTTGCCTCTTCCCTTGGGCTGGTCGGAAACAGAGCCTTTTTCAATGCGGTCGACGGGGAGCACCATGCTGAAATCAGGGACGATGGGGCTGGCAGGATTTACCGGGTCAAAATGAAGGATCCCCGGCCTGAAAAGAAGTTTGAGGACGGGTATTTCATCGATACGGGCTCCCCGCATTTCGTGACCTTTGTAAAGGACGCTGCCAAGACGGATGTTGCCGGACTTGGAAGGATGATTCGCAAGGATGACCGGTTTTCGCCCGGGGGGACCAACGTGGATTTTGTTGAGTACCGCGAAAAGGGCCTTTTTGTCAGGACCTACGAACGGGGTGTTGAAAATGAGACGCTCTCCTGCGGAACCGGCGTTACGGCCTCGGCCCTGGTTGCCGCTTCCCTCCACCCCGGCAACCCGGGTTTTTACGAGATCGAAACGCCGGGCGGGTTTTTAAAGGTAAGTTTTGTTCGGAAGGATGACCTGTTTTCGGAGGTTTGGCTTGAGGGACCGGCCGAAAGGGTGTTTGAAGGAGAGATCGACCGGATGTAATCCCTTAAAAAGATAAAATGACAATGGATTTGCTGACCGGCCCGTTTGTGAGACTGCGGGCGCTTGAACCCGCGGATGTGGAACTGCTTTATGAGTGGGAGAATGACACCTCTGTGTGGACCGTCAGCAACACGCTGACCCCGTTTTCAAAGTTCCAGGTGGAGGAGTATATCTTCAGCGCGCAGAATGACATTTATGCGGCAAAACAGTTGCGCCTGATGATCGTCCTGCACCAGGAAGACAATCTTCCCGCAGGATCGATCGACCTGTTTGATTACGACCCGGTTCACCTGCGCGCCGGGGTGGGAATCCTTGTGAGAGAGCAATTCCGTAACAAGGGATATGCCCGTGAAGCATTGCAGATACTGGTAAAGTACGCCTTCACTGTTCTGAGGATGCACCAGCTTTACTGCAACATCATGCCCGGCAACACACCCAGCATCCGGCTTTTTGAGCAGGCCGGGTTCACCCGTTGCGGCACCAAGCGCGACTGGATCAATGAAGGCGGAACGTGGAAAGAGGAATGGATGTACCAATTGATCAACCATGAAAATTAAATTCCCGGCCAACTATAAAAACAGCACCCGTCGGTCGCTTTTTCACGACCGGATGCCGTTCATCCTGGTCGGAGCCACCCTGCTGATCGTGTTCGCAACGATTTTAAGGGTCTATTATGACACCACCCGTCCCATGATCACCCTGGAGGGCCGTCAGAAATGTTATTTTTATGTCCGTACCGGCGCCGGTTTCACGGAGGTGCGCGACTCGCTCGTGAAAAAGGGATACCTGGCAAGTCCGAAGGTCTTTGAATGGCTGGCGCGGAAAAGACATTATCCCGAAAAGGTGAGACCCGGCAGGTATCTCCTTGAAAACGGTATGCGCAACAACGTGGTTGTGAACCTGCTGCGGTCGGGCAGGCAGGAGCCGCTGAGGATCGCGATTCAGAACCTGCGGAATGCCGGCGAACTTGCCGGGTTGCTCGGAAGAAAACTGGAGGTGGATTCGGCGCATCTGATGCGGATGTTCAACGACCGGTCGCTCCTTGAAAAGTTTGGAGCCACACCTGCCACCGTGCTGACCCTGTTTATCCCCAACACCTACGAATTTTTCTGGAATACCTCCGGGGACCAGGTATTCAAGAAAATGGACCAGGCATCGCGGAGGTTCTGGACGCCTGTGCGAAGACACCAGGCAGATTCGCTCGGAATGAACATTGCGGAGGTGGTAACCATGGCCTCTATTGTAGAAAAGGAGAGCAACGACAACCACGAAAAACCAGTCATTGCAGGCGTATACCTAAACCGGCTGAGGCGCGGAATGCCCCTCCAGGCCGACCCGACGGTGATATACGCGTGGAATGACTACAGCATCAGGAGGGTCCTGAAGGTGCACACCCTGATCAAATCGCCATACAATACATATGAACACACGGGGCTGCCCCCGAGCCCCATCTGCCTGCCCTCCATCGCGTCGGTCGACGCAGTGCTGAATGCTGAAAATCATTCCTACCTCTATTTTTGCGCAAAAGAGGACTTTTCGGGATCTCATAATTTTGCCACCACGCTGGATGAACACAGCCGGAACGCCCGGAAGTACCAGAAGGCGCTTGACGCGATGAAAATAAGATGAAAATTTCAAACCCGGTGAGAAATGCAAGGCTGATCGCGGCCGCGATGCTGATATCATGCGCCTGCCAGGGAGCGTTGCAGGCGCAACCGTCAGATACGGCCGCCCAGGCCGCAGGCGGCATCAGCAAGGGCAGGCTGACCGGTGTCCTGGTGGCCCAGGGCACCTTGTATGTCGCCTCCCTTACCGGGTTGTATTTTGCATGGTACCAGAGCTACCCGCAATCGACCTTCCACCTGTTCAACGATAACGGCGAATGGATGCAGGTGGACAAATGCGGTCACGCCACCACGGCCTTTTACATCAGCAGGATCGGCTACTCCAGCTACCGGTGGGCGGGTGTGGGCGAGAAAGCTTCGGCCTGGTACGGCGGGTTGCTCGGCTTTGCCTATATGCTCAACATCGAGATACTGGACGGGTTTTCATCGCAATGGGGATTTTCGCCGGGGGACTTCACGGCCAATACGATCGGGAGCATGCTGTTCGTTTCGCAACAGCTTCTCTGGCATGAGCAGCGGTTCTCCCTGAAGTATTCGTTTCACCAGACACAATACGCCCAATACCGGCCCAACCTGCTGGGCGACAACCTCATCCAGAACATGATCAAGGATTATAACGGCCACTCTTATTGGCTTTCGGGAAACATCTCATCCTTTTTGCCCGAAGGCACCAGGTTTCCCCGCTGGCTGAACGTAGCCGTTGGATATGGCGCGGAAGGCATGACCGGGGCCTTCAGCAACCCCGCGAATGAGAACGGGGAACCCATCCCCTTGTTTCCGAGGTACCGCAAGTTCTTTCTGTCGGTCGATGTTGACCTTACCCGCATCCGCACCAGGTCAAAAGTCCTCAGGCAGATCTTCACCGTGTTAAGCTTTATCAAGATCCCTGCCCCGGCCCTGGAATACAATACCCTCGGACAATTCAGGATGCGCCCTTTCTACTATTGAAAAAATTTGGTACATTTACTTTTTTAATCGAAAATGGAACGACCATCCCATCCACCCGGGTTCCCCGAAACAGGTAATCCCGGAAGCATCGCACCACCTCAAAACCTGCCGAACGCCAACATGGTTCTCATTCTGGGCATCCTGTCGGTCTGCTGTTCGTGGTGGCATTTTGTCTCCCTGGCCGGGATCATCCTGGGCATCTGCGCCCTGGTCCTGGCAATAAAGGTGACCCGGTCTTACCGCAGAAACCCGGCGGTGTATAACCTAAACTCGCTTAACAATGTAAAAACGGGCCGGCTTTGCGCCATGCTCGGGCTGGCCATTTCAACCATTGTTTTTGTCTCGGTCGTATTGTCGGCAACAGGTGTTTTATCCAAATTGCCCTTCTTATGAAACTGTATTCTATATACTATTTGTTGTAAATGTTCTTTGTATTCTGATAACCACTTCCGGTGTTTTTGTACCAGTCTGTGTACTGTGTACCACCTGATTTTGCCCAGTCAAAGAAATGTGAATAAGCCTGATCGATAGAAATCGTTTCAATTGGATAATTGAAGGTTTCTGTAAAGCTTAATGCCCATGGATGATTGTCTTTGGTAACATAATAGATCCCTGCATTTGCATTACTTGCATCTTCAAGTGTATTAAATTTTTTCAACAGATTTTTTGCAATAGTTGATTTAGCTCTGTTAGCTTTCCAAATAATAATACAGAAAAAATCAAACGCGCCAAGACTACCAGCTTCTAAAAAAATCTTATGCAATTCGTTGAAGAGGTATTCATTTAAATCATAAAATGACCTATAGCCATCATCTTTAATTTCATTTCGTCCTTCCATGATACCTGAAATCCTTATCTTTATCAAATCAGGTAAGTTATTAATTCGTTTTTGAATGGCCTCAATGTCATCCCGATGATGATCGATTGGTCTGATTGAACCCATAAATTTCGCGTAGCTTCCAGCACATTGTGGTTCGAAGGCTTCTTTTTTAACTAAGTCAATAAGAATAACCTTTGTCATTTCAGAAAGCTTAAATTCAGATCTTGCTAAATAGATCCTCTTTGGTTCATCATTGTATTCATCAACAGCTACAATATGATACTGGCCAAGTAAATAACTAAATGTATTTAAACTCATAATATTCTACCTCCATTAAAATTGCAAAATTATTTGACATTAATTCATCGGAACCATTCCCTTTAGATTCCGGCCATATTCAAACAGAAACATCTCTACCTGATCTGGTTCAGCCTGCAGA
>Ga0118677_10000484_pt1 | contig 87410 bp, 74 predicted proteins | sample AliMusrvi5mmetaG_FD_86154 | JGI IMG/M metagenome (GOLD analysis project Ga0118677, IMG submission 86154)
CCTCCACGGGTTGCCCCATACGGTCCTGAGCCGTACGCGTCTGCCATTCCGCCACATGAGCTTTTCGTTGCGAGCTGAGAATAATGCCCCGCCCGGGAGCGGATTGCAACCGCCAAATTCACAAATCCCAGCGCGCGCGCCAGGCATGATGAAAATCCCATCCAGCTTCCGCGCAAGGAGGCCGTAGGGCGACTGGCGGGTAGGCTGGACAAACCCAACAAAAACACCTAACCGTACAAATCAAATAATCCCATGAGAACTCTCTTTCGCTTTCTCACCTGCGCCGGACTGCTGGCATTCTCACTCCGGGGTTGCTGCCTCGAAGCCGCTGAAAGCCCCGGCGTCAAGGCTGAACCCTTCGGGGCATGCGATCAGGGGCCGGTCACGATTTACACACTCACAAACGAACACGGGCTGCGCGTGCGGGCCATGGATTTTGGAGCCACCATCGTCAGCGTGATGACTCCCGACAAAAACGGTCGCTTCGCCGATATTGCACTCGGGTTCGATGATCCTCAAACCTATGCAAAAGCAAAACTCACCTTCGGCAGTGCAGGCCGCGTCATCAACAGGATCGGGGGAGGTCGCTTCACACTTGAAGGCGGCACCTATGAGCTTGATAAGAATGCCCCTCCCAATACTATTCACGGTGGCAAGCTCGGTTTTGCCCGGCAGCTATGGAAAGGTGAAATCATCTCCAGTAATCCGCCTGCTGTCCGCTTTACCCGGATCAGTCCCGATGGGGAACAGGGATTTCCTGGGACGCTGAACGCAAGCGCAACCTTTACGCTGACCAGCGACAACCGGTTGACCGTTTGCTACGGGGCGACGACGGACAAAACGACCGTTGTTAACCTTGCCAGCCATACGCTTTTTAATCTTTCCGGCGCGGGCAACGGAACCATCCTGCATGACATTGTTACGCTCAATGCCGGATACTACACGCCAGTCGACACTGCTTCCATTCCAACGGGCGAAATCAAATCGGTGGCAGGGACACCACTCGATTTTCGCAAGCCCACGGAGATTGGCCTCCGAATCAAGCAACTGACCAACACTCCACAGGGATACGATTACAACTACGTCCTCGACCCGGGAGACCTCGCCGCCGAAGTTTACGATCCAGTAAGCGGTCGTGATCTCAAAGTGAGGACCAATCAGCCGGGACTCCAGTTTTACACCGGCAATTTTTTCGACGGAACACTAGTCGGCAAAGGCGGTATCCCTTACAAACAATATTGCGCCTTCTCGTGTGAGAGTCAGCATTTCCCGGATTCGCCGAATCACCCGAATTTTCCGTCGGTAGCGCTGTCTCCGGGTGAGAAATATTCAGTGACTACCGAATACATCTTTTCAACGAAATGACTGGTTGGGTACAACCAGTCGAGAGTGAGCCAAATGTTTAAAGGTTATACTTTTCAGGGGACATTAGTGCGTTCATCAGATGGTGATTATTTGGTGATTGAACGGTTTCGGACGAAGTCCATTCGGGGCGCCCACACGGGGCATTTTACGGATTGACTTTCCGAGGGCGGCAGTCAAAATACATGCGTTGGCTGGAACAATTCCAACCCCCTGCCTCCAGTTCCTATGAAAAGCCCATTCGATAGCGCCAGGGCACTTCGGTATGCGGGAACCCTCTTGGGTGCAGTGCTCCTTGCGGCAACCTCCCCATCCGCCAAGGCCACGCTCATTGCCTATGACGGCTTTAATTACGCCGCAGGCCAGACTGTCGTGGGGCAGGGCACCAATGCCGGGTGGTCGGGTGCAGGCGATCCTTACACGATCAGCGCCGGCAACAGCACCAACGCGTCCATTGAAGCCTCGGACATGAACACCGGGAATGGGCTGCTCACCTCCGGCAATCAATTGAACCTCGACGGTTCCGCGCCAGGCGGCAACGAGGGCGTCTATCGCAACCTGGGCGCCACTTATAACACCGCGGGGAATATCTATTGGTTCAGCGCGCTCATGCAGGTGGACAACAATTTGGGCGTCAGCTACGCCGGGGTCTCCCTCTTCTCCAACAGCAACGAGGATTTCTTTTTCGGCCAGCGCAACCATGCGAACACCTGGGGGATAGAGCAGCACGCCGGCAGCACGGCGAACTCCCTCGTCTCCGCTGCGAACAGCACGAGCGCCTTTCTGGTGGTGGAACTCAACGGCATCACCCACACCGCGAGCCTTTACGTGAATCCCAACCTCTCCACGGGCGCAATTCCCGCCAAAGCCAGCACCTCGCTGACGTTCACCGATTTTTCGTTCAACCGGTTTCGCGCTGAGGCGGGCGTGGAAACTCTGGACGTGGACGAACTGCGCTTGGGCACAACCTACGCGGATGTCACTCCCTCGGCGAGCGCGATCATGCAATCACCTGAGCCCCCCGCGGCCCTCTGCGTCGCTCTCCTTCTCCTGGGCATGCCCGCCCTCCGCGCGCTGCGGATGGGGTTGGTAAGACAACAGAGATCGAAGAACCACACCACGGAACCGCTCTAAGCCCGCTGCCACGCGGGTTTGTTCTCGTAAACCCACCGGTAATACTCGCGTCGTTGCAGCAGGGCGGCGGCGGGTTCGTCCACGATCAATGTGCAGACGGGGTGCATTTGGAGCGCGGAAGCCGGGACCATCGCGGTGATCGCCCCCTCCGCCATCGCCGCCACCGCCTGCGCCTTGCGTTCGCCGAACGCCAGCACCAGGCAGTGCCGGGCTTCCAGGATCGTCCCCACCCCCATCGTCACCACATGGCGGGGCACTTCGGCGGGCGAGCTGAAATAGCATGCGTTGTCGGCCACGGTCTGCGCCGTGAGCGTTTTGAGGCGCGTGCGTGAGCCGAGGGAGGAGCCGGGTTCGTTGAACCCGATGTGGCCGTCCGAGCCGAGTCCCAGCAGTTGCAAGTCGATGCCGCCCGCCTCGCGGATCGCCTGTTCGTAAGCTGCGCAAAGCTGCGGGATGTCCCCGGCCATGCCGTCGGGAACGTGCCAGCGCGCCACCGGGACGTGCGCGAACAGATGCTCCCGCATGAACGAGGCGTAGCTCTGCGGATGCGCGCCCGGCAGCCCCACGTATTCATCCAGGTTGAACGTCGTCGCCTGGGATAAATCCAACTCCCCGGCTTGCGCCATCTCCCCCAGCAGGTGATAGAGGCGCACCGGGGTGGAGCCGGTGGCCAGGCCGAACACGCTGTCCGGTTTCTCCCGCAGTTGACGGCAAAAAAGCGCCGCCGCTTCCCAGCTGACTTTCTCCGCGTCCTGTTTTATGATCACTTCCATAACCTTGAATAAATGAACGCCCCTTCTTCCTCTTCGGCAAACGATTTTACGGCGCGGCTCGCCCGGCTTGGGCTGAACGTGGACGAGATCGAGGAGAGTTTCGCCCGCTCCTCGGGGCCCGGTGGCCAGCATGTGAACAAGGTCTCCACCGCCGTCACCCTGCGCCACGCGCCCAGCGGCATCGCTGTGACGGTGCAGGATTCCCGTTCGCAGGCGATGAACCGCCAACTTGCCCGCGAGCGGCTTATCGCGGCACTCGAAGAGGCGCGACGCTCCCAAAAGGCCGCGGAGAAGGCCGCGCGGGAAAAAATCCGCCGCCAAAACCGGCCCCGGCCCGCCGGGGTCAAGCGCCGGATGGTGGACAACAAAAAGAAACGCGGCGCCGTGAAAAAACTGCGCGGGCGTGTGGAGTAAAGCGGGTTGGTTTCAGCGCTTCAGCTTTTCGGTGCAAGCGGAGGGGCGAAGCGCGCGAGCACCGTCAGAGCAACACAGGCGAGGACAGCCAACCCCGACATCCAGAGCCCGAGTGTGAGGTGGGTGGGCCAGTAGCTGAACTCCACCCGGTGGGTTCCCGGTTCGATGAACACGCCCCGGAAGAGGTAGTTGGTTTGGAAAATAGGCCGCGTCACCCCATCCACCTTCACCGTCCAGCCGGGATACCAAATGTCTCCCAGCACCAGCAACGCGGGCCGCTTTGCGGTGACTTCCATCGTCACCCTCTCTTGGTGGTCCTCAAAGGCGCGCACTTCCCCCGGGGAGCCTTCGGCGGTGGCCACAGGCGCCTCGTGCGTCGTCCCGTCGTCAAGCGGTTCGAGGATGGCTTCCCTGCGGGGATCAAACCCCGCGCTCACAATCGCCTGCAAAAGCGCTGGATCCCCCGTCGCAAAGCGCCAGTTTCCGACAAGGCGGGCGCGGGGCAGGCTGTTGGGACGCGTGACAACGCGGACATCACGCGGAGCGTTCCCCCACAATACCTCATCAAAACGCCCTCCGCCGATGACGTAGCGGACCGACAACATGTCAGCCAGTTTTTCGCACAGGGGAGGGGGCGCGGACAGGATCGCGTTGTAAATCTCCATGTAGCGGGTCGGGGGCAACCCTCCCGGCTTAATGCTCATCAACCCCAAAATCACTACATGATTGGTCGCTCCACTATCAATAGCCCACTCCCACATTTCAGGGCGGTTATCACCATACCGCCACTGTTGGGTATTCTCATATATGCTCAGATGGCGAACCAGCGGATCCCCCCCGATCTTTTTGGCCAGGGCATCCGGCTTTTTGGAGTAAATCCCCGCGGGGATCGTAGGCTGCGCTTGCCGGGAAATGATGCACAAATTGATAAACGCCACTGCCACGATGCCTGCCTGCGCCCACTTCTGCGGCCCCCGCCGGAATGCCAGCATGCCAAAAAAACCCAAGCCAAGAAGCGTGAACACCACGGCCCAAGTGTAGTCTGCCAGGGTCGCGGCTATTTGCTCCGCCGTCGGAGTCGCGGGATGGGCCATCAGCCACAGCAGAAAGTCGCCGTTTAGCAGGCACAGGAGATACCCCAGAACCAGCACGCCGCCACAAGCCGCCGCGCACCACCAGAGCCGGACCCGGGTTTGAGCCCCCTTCGTCTCCCCGCTTTCAAGCAAAGCTTGCAACCCGAGCGCCCCCAGCATTGCCAGAGCAAACACCACGAACAGATAGAATTTGGTCGGGAAACGGAAATGTCCCAAACCCGGGAGCCAATGGTGCAGGAACCCGTAAACCGGCGTGTATTCTCCCGCCGCCATCATCAATCCCGCCAAGGTGAGCGCCACAAAAAACCAGACCAGAAACCGGCGTTCCCGCACCGCGGGGTTCGCCTCCTGTCCCTTTGGTCTCAGCCAGCAGAAGAAAAGGCCGATCAACGGCAGGATTCCCACGTAACCGGTGCCGAGCGCGAACTCGTAAATCGTCTTTGCCCAATAGGCGTTGGGATACCCCGGACGCCCGTAGAGATAGGGCAGCAGCAGCGTCAGCCAATGGCTGGGATGCGCGGAAGTCACGTGCATTAAGGCATCCACTTCCCCTGCGCGGGTGGAATACTTCATCATTTCCAACGTCAAAAGAAAAAATGGCGAGGCGAGTGCGATCCCCAGCGCACCGGCCAACCCGATCAACCCCATCGAGACAGCAGCCGCCTTCCAACTCCCGTGCCAGAACCATCGCGCCACTCCATAGATGGCCACGATGAGGCCGAAGTGATAGAAAATCTCCCCGTTTGCGAGGACTTGCAGCGCGAGCACCGCCGCCATGCCCGCCACGCTGGCGGCATTTCTCCGGAAAATGGACAAAAGTCTGCGCCATGGTTGCGTTGCCGGGTTTCCAAGGATTTCCTCCGCCGTCCGGTCGATGATCCGGCTGGTCAAAAGCAGCAGCAGCGGGCCCCAGGCCATACACCAGAGTCCGATGGAAAACTCCAGCCACGCCATCAGGAAAGTGCAAAAGGCGAAGCTGACCCCCGCAAACAACGCCGGCCCGATCCCCAGTCGCCAATAGCGGGCGAGCAGGAAGGATGAGATCGCGGCCAGTGCGAAGTGGAACGTCCATTCCAAGCGAATCGCCCACTCCGCCGACGGCAGGATGAAAACCCAGTTCGGCGGGTAGAATGCGCAGCCGTAGGGAGAGGCTGCAACCGGGCTCCCGCATTGGTTCGAAGCAATCCACGTCGGAAAACTGCCGCTGCGCATTGCGTTTCCAAAAAAGACGCGCATCGGCACCTCGCCGAAGAAATAATCCCGCATGATGATCGACCTGCCCCCGAACCAGACATCGCCCAAAAAAAGCACCGCCAAAACCGCCAGCAGAAGGTACGGCCACGACCGATTAACGAAGGGTTTTTGATTGTTTTGCATCGGCGAGGAGAGGCGAAAGGTGAAGAAGCGAACCGCGCGACTCTAGGAAGTTTCCACGTCTTTGGCAATCGAACGTCCAAAGATTTCCGCGCCGTCGGCATGTGATGGAGTGCTTGGCGGCTCTTGGCGGGGGGGCGTGATCGGAAGTGGGGGAGTCTGCTGAAAATTGCCCAGCCATAAATGGATGGGCTATTTCCAGCAGATTTCACATTCCCCTCATCCACCCACCTTGAATCACGCCCTCCAGGCGGGGGCGGTCAGGGCTCACGCATCTAAATGATTCTCACGCAAAGCCGCAAAGCCGCAAAGAAGAGAGACATCAATCGCCAAAAAACTCACAAATCTTGGAAAAATAGGGGGGTCGCTCGATTTTTTTTGTTCCGGACCTTTGCGGCTTTGCGTGAGAGTTTTTCCGTGCCGCGTTCAGCAATGCGTCTCGATTATTTTAGATGCGTGAGCCCTGCGGGGCGGTGCTTTGGCCTTGTCAAAAACGTCGGCGCAGACATAAAGTTACAAGTATATCTCCACGAGAGAAATATGCGGCTTGCGAGCCGGGAAAATTTGCAGGCTTTGTGATGAACACCCCCTCTCCTTTGGTTTCCATCTGCGTCCCCGTTTACAACGGCGAGAGCTTTTTGGAGGAAGCGCTTCGCTCGGTTTTGGCTCAGACGTATTCGAACTGGGAGCTGATTATTGTGGAGGACTGTTCGCAGGACTGCACACGGGAAGTGATCCAGAGTTTTGTTGACCGGGTTGCCGATCCTCGCATCCGGGTTCACTTTAACGAATCCAATCTTGGCCTGGCGGGGAATCAGAGTCACTCCATTCGGCTGGCGCGCGGCGAATTCATCAAAGTGCTTTGTGCGGACGACACACTGGAGCCGGAGTGTCTGGCGGTTCAAGTAAGGGCCTTGCAGCAGCACCCCAGCGCCGTCATTGCTGCGTGCAGCAAGCGGATTATAGGCGCGCAGGGAAAACTCCTGTTTTTCATGAAACCTTTCCGGTGGGATGGGTTGATCCGGGGCGTTGATGCCATAAAGGCGTGCCTGCGTGGGGCGGCAAACAAAATCGGCGAACCGACGATGATCTTGATACGGGCAAGTGCGTTAGAGGGGGAGCCCTTGCTGGATAATACAGTCCTTTATTATTGCGATTTGGATCTCTGGCTGCGCTTGTTGCTCCGCGGGGACATGGTGTTTTGCCGCCAGCCACTGGCGTCGTTCCGGGTCCAAGGCCAATCCTGCACCGGTACCAATGAAGAGCGGATGAGTCGCGACTATTACAATGTGGCGGAGAGGATTTCCAAAAAAACAGGCATCCCCATCACCCCTCTGCTTCGCTTGGGGATGCGGATCCAGTTGCCGCTTCGGAACGCGTTGCGCGGCCTAATCTACCGGTTGCACGGTAGTGTCTGATTCCTGAACCCGGGTGGGCTGTCGGAAAACCAGCCGCCTTTTTCCGGGCTGATCAGGGTTGCGCCTACGGGGAACTGGTTTTCACACGGTCCACCACAAACAGAGGCCGGTTCTTGGTTTGGAAATAAATCCGGCAGACGTATTCCCCGACGATGGAGGTGGCGATGATGTTCGCTCCGGTGGCGATGGAGCCGAGGGTGATCAGCGAAGTCCAGCCTTGGGGAGCGGCGGATCCGAACAGGAAGGAGCAGAGATAGACCTTTGCCAGGTAAATCACCGAGAATATTGTCACAGCCAGCCCGATGACCAGGGAGAAGCGGATGGGAAATTTGGAAAAACTGAAGAGCCCGTCGAGAGCGAGCTTCACGTGACGGACGAATCCGTACCGGCTTTCGCCCGCGGCGCGCTCGGGCCGGTCATAGGGGATGCCGATTTGCCTGAACCCGACCCAACTCCGCATCCCCCGGATCAACCGGTCATGCTCGGGCATCTCGGCGATCAACTCCGCCACCCGTTTGCTAATGAGGCTGAAATCGCCCACGTCCAGCGGCATGGGCCGGTCGGCGATGGCGTTGAAAAGCCGGTAAAAGCCGCTGAAGCACACGCGCAGCCAGAGCGACTCTTTGCGGTGTTGGCGGATGCCATAGACCACCTCGTAACCTTCGCGGAATTTCTCCAGAAACACGGGGATCAGTTCCGGCGGGTCCTGCAAGTCGGCATCCAGGAAGATCAGGGCCTCCCCGTCGGCATGGCGCATCCCGGCGGAGATGGCTATCTGGTGGCCGAAGTTGCGGGAGAGTTGGACCAGTTTCCAAGAGAGATTATTGCAGGGCGCGAGCGCTTGGATCCGGTTCGCCGTCCCGTCCCTGCTTCCGTCGTCCACAAAGACCGCCTCAAACTGGTAATCCGCCAAAGAGCTTGCGGTGGCCAGGAGCCGTGTCCAAAGAGGGAGGATAACCTCTTCTTCGTTGAAAACCGGGATGACGAGGGAAACTGTCATTTGGCCAGTGAGCATTATCTGATCGGAGTGTTTGACGAAAGAAAATTCCTGCGGTAACGCATATCAGGACGGCTTGGCAAGGGGATGGGTGAGGCGGCACTTGCGCATTGTTCGCTGTTTTCGCTTGATCGCGTCAAACAATCAGATTCCACTCAAAAGTTCATCCTATGACTGCCTCCACAGCAACCACCATTGCCTCAACGGAAAAGAAATATCTCATCGTCATTCCGACGTACAACGAGGTGGTCAACATCGGCATCATGTTGCGGGACATTCTCGCCCTGACGCCCGCCGTGGATGTGCTGGTGGTGGACGACGGTTCGCCGGACGGGACGGGCGACGTGGTGGAAAAACATCCCGAATATGGACGCCGTGTCTTTCTTCTCCGGCGGGCGAGAAAGAGCGGCTACGCGGGCGCCTGTAAGGAAGGACTGCGCTGGGGACACGGGCGGGGATACGACGCCTGCGGCACCATGGACGCGGACCGCTCCCACGATCCGGCGGACGTTCCGCGTTTGATCGCGGCTCTCAACGATGGGGCCGACATCGCGGTTGGCTCGCGCTACCGGGACGGCATTCGCATCATCAACTGGCCCCTGAGCCGGTTGCTGCTGAGTTCCTTCGCTGGTGTCTATGTCCGCGCGCTCTGCGGTATTCCGATGACCGACCCCACGAGTGGATTCAAACTGATTTCCCGCAAGGTGCAGGAGGGGATCGACTTTTCCCGGTGCGCGGCAGACGGCTACGGCTTCATCACGGAGTTTCACTTTTTCGTTTTCCGGGGAGGTTTTCGCATCGCGGAAGTCCCCATCATTTTTACCGAACGCCAGCAGGGCGCATCCAAAATGTCCAAGCGGATTATTTTTGAATCGGCGTGGACCGTGCTCAAGCTCGGCTGCCTGCGGTTGTTCACAAAGAAGAAAGCGGCGTGAAGCCAGCGTGCTGATCCGCCCCAAAGCTCCAATCTCTTCTGCGGAACGTAAAAGTCTTTTTCCTTGCGCCGGAGCCCGGTTTCGCGCATTGAAGGCCGGAAAGAGTGAGATGAAAGAGCCCAACCTCAGCGAGATTGCATTGAACGATTTTCGTGCCCTGTGGCGTGACATTGGGGGAGAGGTGTTGCGGGCTACCGAAAGGGTGGGGGAGAGTGGTTGGTATATCCTTGGAGGGGAGGTTGCGGCGTTCGAGAAAAGCTTTGCGCAGACCTGCCGTGCCAAGGCCGCCGTGGGCTGCGCGAACGGCCTGGACGCGATCGAACTGGGTTTGCGGGCGGCGGGCATCCGGCCCGGAGACCGGGTTCTGACCACGCCGTTGAGCGCCTTTGCCACCACGCTCGCCATTGTCCGGGCCGGGGGAGTTCCCGTCTTCGTGGATGTGGATGGGAGCGGCTTGATGAATCTCGACCTCGCCAGTCAACTTCTCCAGACCCGCCCGGACATCCGCTTCCTCGTTCCCGTGCACCTTTACGGTCACGCGCTGGATTTGGCGCGTCTTGCGGAAATCCGGGATCGTTTCGGCGTCCTCGTCATTGAGGACTGCGCCCAGGCCGTCGGCGCGGCGTCCGGCGGCCAACCCGTCGGTTCGGTTGGATCCCTTGCCGCCACCAGTTTTTACCCCACGAAAAACCTCGGGTGCCTGGGCGACGGCGGGGCCGTCTTCACCAATGACGACGCCCTTGCGGAAAAGGTCCGGATGCTGCGCGACTACGGCCAATCCACCAAATACAACCACGCCGCCCTCGGCCTTAACAGCCGGCTCGACGAGTTGCAGGCAGCCATTCTTCTCACCGCCCTTTTGCCGCGGCTTGCGAAATTTACCGCGCGGCGGCAAGCCATCGCCGCCCGTTATCTGGCGAAACTGCGCCACCCGTGCCTCGTCATCCCCCCTGCGCCTGCGCATTCAGCCTCCGTCTGGCATCTGTTCCCCGTGATTGTGGAGGGAGACAGGGAACGCTTCCGCCAACACTTGTCGGGCCAACGGGTGGGATCCGCCGTGCATTATCCCGGCCTCATCCCGGAGCAGCCCGCCATGAAGGCGGCGCCTTGCGAAACCGCGGGTTCCCTGGCCGTCGCGGGGCGGTTCGCGCAAAGGGAAGTCTCCCTTCCGATCCACCCCTACCTGAGCGAGGACGATGTGAGCCGGGTTATCGAAGCCTGCAACCGTTGGGAAAATTAGCGCGCCCCCTTCATGTATTCCCTCGTCATCCCCGTCTATAAAAATGAAGGCTCCCTGCCGGAGCTTCTCGAAGCGCTGGAAGGCCTGAATGCGAGCCTTCAGGGGCGGCTCGAAGTCGTCTTCGTCGTTGACCGCAGCCCCGACCAATGTTTCCGGCTGCTCGCGGAGGCGCTTCCCTGCCGCAAGTTCGCTTCCCAGTTGATCGAGCACTCCCGCAATTGCGGCTCTTTTGCCGCGATCCGCACGGGGCTCATCGCCGCGACGGGCTCCTGTTTTGCCGTCATGGCGGCGGATTTGCAGGAGCCTCCAGAACTGATGCTGAGCTTCTTCAACTCCCTTGCCGCCGACGAAGCCGATGTGGTGATCGGGACGCGGATATCGCGCGAGGACCCGTGGATGAGCCGTCTTGCTTCCGACGCGTTCTGGTTTCTTTACCGCAAGCTCGTCCAGCGGGAAATTCCTCCCGGCGGCGTCGATGTCTTTGGGTGCAACGAGACGTTCCGGCGCGAGCTTGTCGGCATGGAAGAGGCCAACAGTTCGCTGGTGGGCCTGTTGATGTGGCTGGGCTTTCGCAGAAAGCTCTTCCCCTACGCGCGGCGCGCCAGGCAGCACGGCAAGAGCGCCTGGACGCTGGGCCGCAAGCTCAAATACCTGGCCGACTCCGCGTTTTCCTTCACCAGCCTTCCCATCCGGCTCTTGTTGTGGGCCGGCATCTTCGGGCTTTCGCTTTCCGCAGTCTTTTCCGGCATCGTCGTCTGGGCTCGGCTGACCGGCGCCATCCAGGTGCCCGGCTATTCCGGCGAGATTTTGACGATCTGTTTTTTTGGCAGCATGAACCTGTTCACCTCCGGGATTATCGGCTCCTACGTATGGCGCGCGTTTGAAAACACCAAGCGCCGTCCGCTCAGCGTCGTCATGAACCACCGGCGGTTTCCCAAAGCACCATGAATTACTTTCTCCATCCCCAGGCGATTTGTGAGTCGCAAACCATCGGAGCCAACAGCCGCATCTGGGCGTTCGCCCATGTTTTACCCAAGGCCGTGATCGGCGCGGATTGCAACATCTGCGACCACGTTTTCGTCGAGAACGACGTGGTGATCGGCGACCGCGTCACCGTCAAATGCGGCGTCCAGCTCTGGGACGGGCTTCGCGTGGAGGACGATGTTTTCATCGGCCCCAACGTCACTTTTGCCAATGACCCGTTCCCGCGCAGCAAACAGCCGCCGCCGCAATTCTCCGTGACCCGGCTCAAGGCGGGATGCAGCGTCGGAGCCAACGCAACGATCCTTCCCGGCGTGACGATCCATGAGAACGCCATGGTCGGCGCGGGCGCCGTGGTCACCCGGTCCGTCCCCCCCAATGCCATCGTCTATGGGAATCCCGCCCGCATCCACGGCTACGTCAACGCCGGTTCGCAGACCCAGGCGCGGGTGATTGTTCCCGAGGCGGACGGCGTACAGACACCGGGTGTCCAACCGCTTGATGTGGAGGGCGTCACCCTGCACCACTTCCCCGCCTTTGAGGACATCCGGGGAAAACTCGTCGCCGTCGAAGCCCACCGCCACCTTCCGTTTGTGCCGCGTCGCTTCTTTTTTGTCCATGACGTGCCCAGCACGGAGGTGCGTGGCGAACACGCCCACCGGCAGTGCCAGCAGTTCCTTGTGGCTCTCCACGGCAGCGTCCAGGTCGTCGTGGAAGACGGGCGCAACCGGCGGGAAATCCTGCTTTCCACGCCCTCGACGGGCCTTTACATCCCCCCCATGATTTGGGCCACGCAGTACAAATACACCCGCGACGCCGTGCTCATGGTTTACGCCTCCCACGACTACGACAGCCAAGACTACATCCGGGAATACAACGCGTGGGTCAAGGCGATCCGCGCTTGATCCGGCAGACCGCCAGCAGGAGCAGTCCCGCCATCATCGCGCCGCCGCCCGCTGCCAGCCGCCACCCCCACGCCACGCTTGCCGGTTCGTAGCAGAACTCCAGCGTGTGCGTTCCCGCAGGCGCAACGACGCCCCGCAACGCGTGGTTGGCGCGGAGGATGGGGACGGGTTTTCCATCCAGCAACGCGCGCCATCCAGGATCCCAGAGGTCTGCCAACACCACCAGCCCGGGCGTCTCCATTTGGGCGCAAAGCGTGACGCGGCAGGGGTTCTCATCGACCACTCGCGCCGAACCTTTGCACTCCTCTGACAGCGGCACGGGAGATTCCACGAAAGCCACTTCCCGCGCGTCGAATGCCGGAGCCGCGAGCCGTGCCAACCGCGTCTTTTCCGCCAGCACCGTTTCCACCCGGCGCGGAACAAAAGCGCGCGGCAGCGCCCGCCGGTTTACGAGAACCCAGTAGTCCGGGCTTTGAAATGGCGGGTGGATATCCGCAGGCGGATTCCTGCGAAAGACCACATAGCGCACATTGAGCATGTCGAGAACCGGCGGGAGCCGCACCCCGTCCGGCGGGGTGATCTCCAGCTTGGGCTCATAAAACTGCACCATCCCGGTGCCGGTCCGCCGCGAATCCGGCCCCATGCCGATGCGCAACACGTCCATCAACCGGGCAGGATTGACTGCATCGTATCCTTGGATGCTGGGGAGGCACAGCGCTTCGTTCATGTTCGCAGGCAGGCATTTCATCCCGACCATTCTGCCCGGTTCGGACTTGCGCAGTTCCTCCAAAGCCGGGATGGGAGGAAAATAAAGTGCGGGATCGCATTGCGCGCTGCGTCCGTAGCCGAACCAAAGCAGTTCACCCGCGAGCAGCCCCCCCAACGCCCATGTCCATCGCGGTTTCCACGCCTTTCCGCGCCATAAGAACAGCCACCCCAGAAGACCGATGCCGCAGAGCACGGCAGTAGTGAAATAGGAGCGCTGGAACCACCCCTGCACCGCATCCACATCGTCCGCATTGCGAATCCACGTCGGCACATGTTGTTGGATCAAGGTCGCCACCAGTTGGGAGCGGATTGGTTCGGGTAGAACCATCGTCCGGAAGGCGCACCAGAGCAGCATTCCCGCCAGGAGCGCGGCGGGGAGCAGGAACCACCGGCGGCGCTCCACTGCGCCGCGTTCCAGCGCATCCAGGCCCAGGGCTGTCAGCGCGAGGATCGAGAACGCAGTCGCGAAAACCAGCCGGTTGTGGGACATCATGTTCAGGCCGGGCAGCCGCAGCAGCGTCACAATCCCTGGGACGTCGAGTGTCCAACCCAGGGCAAAAAAACCGAGCGCGGCGAAGAAAATCACGGCCCCGCGTTTCTGGCGGTTGAACCAGCTGAGCGGTGCGACCAGCAGCAGCGCGAGGAGCCCCACGTAGGCAGCGGCGGCGCTCTCCGGTAAATAGCGCTGGCCCGCGGGAAAAATGGGGTGGCTGCCTTTCTCCATGGAGCCATACATCGTGGGCATCGCCACTTGCGGCAACGCCTCCAAACCGACTGGCGGGCGTTCTTCGACATGATCCGAAAAACGCTCCATCATGCGTTCCCCTGTCCTCGTGTATTCGAGCGCCGGAAGGATATCCGGGGCGGCCAGCAGAAATCCCATGCCCCAGCCGAGCGTCACCGCGCCCAAGGCGACCAGCGCCCTGCGGGTGAACCATTGTTTGTGGAACGCGTCCAGAAAGCACCACACGGCATAAAGGCCGCAAGCCAGGAGCACCTGCCCTGCCACATCGATCTGCCCGGAAACCAGCGTCAGGCCCGTCAGTAAACCCAGCGCCGCCACGCCCGGCGCACTGGCGCGGCGCACCACCCCGTCCACCGCGAACAACATCCAGGGAAGCCAGACGGTGTTGTATTCCAGCGGGAAGCCCTGCCACAAAACGAAGAAAGCCGTCAGAGGATAACACCAGGCGACGATCATCGCGGGCCGAACCCCCACTCCCAGCGAACGCTTGAAAAATGCGTAGGCACCCGTTCCCGCCACCAGTGCCGCGAGAAACTGCACCCAGGGGATCACCTTTGGCGAATCAAAACAGGCGCCGAGCGTATAGAACGGCGAGAGCTTGGGAGTCGCATACGGCGCGCCTGCATACTGGTAGGGGTTCCAGCGCGGCAGCCGTCCAGCTTGGAGTTCCTTCCTGTAAAAACGGCGGTGCTGCTCTATCCCCTCGACCAAATCCGCGAGGACGCGGTTGTGCGGGATGATGCGCGCCGTCTCCGCCGTGCGGGGAAGGTAGTGGTGGGGTTGCGCCAGCAGATCCAGCGGCAGGAGGATCTTCGAGCCGATCAGCGACGGGCCGTAAAGCACCGCCTGCCCTGCCAGAATGCCCAGAAGCAGAAGAAGGAGTCTCAAGGGCCGCAGCTTGGGAGCGGGGAAAATTTCGGGGATCATTTATTGGGGGGTGCAGCCCTCTGCCCCAAACTAGTCCTCCGCCTTTCGGGCGACAATGGCGTATTGGCCTCCCAGCGGCACTTTTCCAAAGAGGCGTTCGTATCTCCACAGACTGCGGAACCGGGGAGGCATGAAAAGGAGGAATGTCTGGCTCACTTGCGCAAAGCCCGCCTCCTTTACCAGCGCAGTGCACTCACTGGCCGAAAGGAGGATGGCGTTTTCGTCAATGGGGCACCGGGAGACCATCCACCGGGTCACGGGATTCCACGGGTTATGCTCGAAAATGACAAACCAGCCTCCTGGCTTGAGTGCCCGCCAGAGCGCACGCATTGTCTCAAGCCGTTCGGGCGGTGGGATGTGGTGATAGACACAGCACGCGGTCACAATGTCAAAGGAACAGGGGGAAAACGGCCACTGGCCGGATTCCGTATGATGAAGCTGCGGAATGGGCTTGGAGCGGTCCCAGGTTCGAACTGCTTCCTCCAGCATTTTGGCGGAAATGTCGCATCCTTGAAAAGCCGCGTTAAAGCCCATCGATTGAAGGGAGCGGAGAAAGCCGCCCGTGCCGCAACCGAAGTCGAGAAAGTCCAGGGGAGAAGGGGCGGCGGGTTGCTGTTTTTGCAAAAAATCCATCAGCCAACTCGCCTTGTAGTCAAGAAAGACATCCGCGCTGGGGCCGATCAACCGCTTGAGCGGGTCTTCCATTCCGGCGTTGTAACCCGGAGCGAAAGCGTCAAATTCCGCGCCGTCGGTAGGATGTTTGCTCATAGATTGTCAGGGAGAGAGTTGCTCGCCAAATGAACCGTGTTTTGGCAGGCAAAACCAGTTTAAATGCAGCGTTTTTGTCTTTAGATATGAGACGAAGGCGGTTGGAAAAAACGCGTTGTGATTTTGCTCTCGTCCTTTCTCCTCCGTCTGCTAGTGTTATCATTTCCAAAGCTATGCAGGCAAAGCCAACCCAGAACACTCGACCAGCAGCATCCATGCGGCCCTCGCCAGGGTTTTGGCCCGGCTGCCTTCGCGCGTCGAACCTTGCGCTTCCGGCCCTCTTCTTCCTCTGCGTGGGAACCCTCGTTGTGTGTGGGTTTATGCGCCTCGAAAAGGGCGCGATCTACGTTTTTGATTACTCGACGTATTGGATTCCCATTGTCCAGCTTGTTCAGTCGATGCGTGAGGGGACTTCGTTTTCCAGTGTTCTTGCCACTGCCTATCAATCCGTCGGGCAGTCGGATTACAACCTTTTACCGGATATCCCGCTGCTGCCGTTTCAATATCTGCCGATGGGAAGCCGGGTAGCCTACATCCTCTCCATTTTCTGGGTGTACGGCGGGCTGGTCTATTTGGGGGTGAGCCGGGTCTCTGCAGGATTGGGCGCGGAGGGGGAACCCTCCCACCTGGGCCGCTTCGTGCCGGGGGTGGTCGTCCTCACAACCGCCCTGTTTTGGCAGCCGCTGCTCAGCGGTTCGCTCGACTGCCTGGGCGTGGGGATGTGCTTGATCGCTCTGTGGGCGTATGCCAGCCGTCCGTTTTCCCTGCGCGCCTGGGGATGGTTTCTTTTGGCTGGTGCGCTCCTTGGGTTTGTTCCCGTGCTGCGGCGGTGGTATGCGTTTTGGGTGGTGGGCTTTGTTTGCGTCAGTACGGTGGAATCCGCCTACATCACCTATCAGCAATGGAAGAAGAAAAAGGACTACTGCCTGCCCTTCTTCCTGCTCTTTTTGCTTGGGCTGGGGTGCGCGATGGTGCTTCTGCTCTTCCCGGATTTCGTGGAACGCGCGATCAAGATCAACCAGAACAACCCTTACAGCGGCTACCGGATGACCTCCTCGGCGCTGGAGGAGGCGGGCGTTTCGTTCCTCCACTTTGGATTGTTGCCTGCCGTTCTCTTTGGATGGAGCGTTTTTCTGGGGTTCCGGATTGCAGCCCTGCGGCGGCTTCTCGTCTGCGGAACCGTGGCATCCTTGCTCTCCTATGTTCTCCTGCTGCGGATGCAAAGTCCCGGTCCGCAGCACTATTATCTTTTGCTGATCGGCTACCTGGCTGCCGTGGCTCCCGTGGCCACCGCGTGCTGCCGGGGAATGTTCACGCCGTGGGTGCGGCGGGGGCTGCTCGGGTGCTTGGGAATTGCTGCGCTCGCCTGCATTGCCGATCCCCTGATTTGGGGAAGCGTCCCCCGTCCGCTGGCCTGGCGGGTGGTCTTCGGAGAAGCCGCCCTGAAACCGTGCCAGCGTTCCGATCTGGATGAGATCCAGAGATTGACCGGTACCCTGGACCAGATCGAGGCCACACACCAGGGCATCTACATTTACGTTCTCTCCAGCAGCGCCCTGTTTTGCGACGACACGCTGACCCACGCCACCCTGCCCACTCCGGGGCTCCGTTTTGCGGCCGCTGGCCGCGTGATCCCCACCTTCCACGTCGATTCCCGGGACGGCTTCCCAACCAACCTTCTGGCGGCCCACGTGGTTGTCGTCGCCGATCCCGTGCAGCTCCATTTGCTGCCCGAGAACCAGCGCGTGGTGGCCGTTCCCGCGCGGCAACTCCTGGAGCACCGCGGCCTCGGCAGCGCGTTTGAAAGGATCGCCGGGCCCTTCCGGCTCGACCGCGGCGTCTCCGCCTACATCTATGGGCGCACGCGCCAGACCACCCGCGCCGAAGCGGAAGACCTGAGCCGGGAACTTAACCTGCCGCTGCCGCCCCTGCGCTAAAGAGCCTCTGCGCCCCACTTCTCCGGGAACAAATCCATGCACTTTCCGCCCTCCCTCGCCCTTCAACCGCCCGCCGTATGACAAGCCCGCGCAAAGGTTTATTCTACCGCGTTGGTCGCATCAAAGCGGTTCATTCGTTGGTGCGCATCCTCGGCATCTACCGCGCCTTCAATCTTTTCCTGCGCTATTTTCCGATCCTTCGGCGTTTGCCCCGGCATGACACGGTGATCCGCATCCACTCGGTGGCGGGCCTGGCGCTCGAAGAAGAGATTTTCAAGAAGGACGCCTACCACGGCGTAACGCAGGGTGGCGCCATCCGGACCTTTGCGGACCTGGGTTGCAACGTCGGTTGGTTCCCGTGCTATCTGCTCGAAACAACGGGCGAACGCGGGCTTGCCGGGCTGCTCATCGACGGGGATCCCGCCATGGTGGCACAAGCCCGCTGGCATCTGGAGAAAAACGGGCTTGCGCGGTGTCACGCCCTTTGGGGCGTTGTGGGATGCGCCGGGGAAGCCGGGGAGGCCGGGGAGGCCGGGGAGGCCGATTTCTTTGTCAACCCCGCGAACACGCAATCCTCCGCCAGAGCCTTCGGGGAGAATCACCCCATCCCGGTGAAAGGGCGTGTCCAACAAATCAAGGCACCCGCCCTTTCATTGGCCAAGGCGTGGACCTCGCAATTTGGGGACGCCGCCATCGACCTGCTCAAGATCGACATTGAGGGGATGGAGCTTGAGTTCCTGAAATCGGAAATCGCATTCATCCAGTCCGCAGCAAAGCGAATTGTCTGCGAGTGGCACAACTGGCACGTCACCTTTGAGGAACTCGACGGTTACCTCAAAACCCACGGATTCCAATTGCAGCGGATCATTGAAGAGGACGAAAAATCCGGCGTCGCGGTTTATGACAACGCGGGGTTGAGGGGGTGAGGGGGTGAGTCGCGGAAGCCGCCGGGGATGCGAGTGGGATACCTCGGTTACTTTTCGGCTTCGCCATTCGGAGTCTGATACCGGTTCTTGAAAACAAGAGGACTATTGGGGTGCCTGTTTCCGCGCCAACGGCGCGGTGCGCTCCCAGGCTGGAGCCTGGGAGCGAGGATGCTGTCACCCCTCGTTTTTTTCTCGTTCCCAAACTCCATTTGGGAACGCCATTCACACCTCGTTACCAAGTTGTAATTGGTAACGTCTCTCTTCCGGTGGGGTCTTCGGGAGGGCGCTCGGGGCTGCGTCCGCGTTCGCCGCTACTTTTTTGTTTCCACGCGGGTTTTCTCAAAGGAAGCCACGGCGCGCTGCAAGTTGCGCAGGGCGATTTGGTAATCGTAGGTCTGATTGGTCAGGTTGGTGCGCGCCGTGTTCAAATCGCGCAGGGCGGTCTGCACATCCAGGCTCGTCGCGGTTCCGGCTTGGTACTGGGCCTGCAAGTCGGTGTAGTTTTGCGTGGCGGCTTCCACTTGCGCTTGGACGGCTTTGAGCGCTTCGCGATCCGTGTTGACGGCCACCCAGGCGGATTTCACCTCGGCTTCGATGGATTTGGTGGTTGTCTCCAAGCTCAGGCGCGCTTGGGAAATCTTGAGGTTTGCGGTGATCAGGTCGATTTCGCGTTGGCCCCCGGTCAGGAAGGGCATCTGCACGGAGAGCGTGGCCGCCTCGGCGTGGATGCGGCCCTTGGCATCGCCGGTATTTTGCGTCCACTGCGTGCTGGCCTGTGCCACCACCTTGGGGCCGTACTGGGCCACCACTTCGCCCCGGAGCGCGATGTTCTGATCGACGCCGATGGCGCTCACCTTGTAATCCTCCCGGCAATCGTAGGCGTGTTTGAGCGTGGAGTCGAAGGGGATGCCGGGGTCGGATTCGACCGGCGGTTCCGCGAGGGTGAAGTTCGTCTTGCCGCCCAGGTTGAGGATGTTGCTGAGGGTATCCCGGGTGGTGTCCAGGGTGCCTTGGGATTGGATGAGCGTGTTGCGGGCGGCTTCGAGGGTGGATTTCGCCCGGAGCACGTCGATGCGCGCGACGGCCCCGGCGTCAAGCCGCGCCTGTGCGGTGGCGAGTTGTTCCCCGGCCAGATCGACGGTTTGCTGATTGACGGCCACGAGCTTCTGCTGCTTGAGGACGTTGTAATAGGCCTCCGCCACGCCAAAAAGCGTCTGGCGGATGGTGTAGCGGTATTGCAGGCGGGCGGCCTGCGCGGTGAGCTTGCCGTAGCGGTAGGCGGGGAAAACGCTCGGGTCGAAAAGGGGCTGTGTGTAGGTGAAGCCGCTAAACCCGGTGTTGGTCGCCGTGCGGTTGAAATTTGGCGTCGTGGTGGTGTCCACGACGGTGTCCGTGTGCGTGCTGGTGTGGCCGCCGGAGTAACTCGCGTTGCCGGTGAGCTGCGGCCCCAGCTTTGCCAGGGCGCTCCAGGTCAGCAGACCCGCTTTGCGGGCCTCGTAATAGGCGGTCTGGATGGATTGATCGCTGGCCAGCGTGATGTCGTAGGCTTGTTCCAGCGTGATGACGCGGTTTTTGGGCGTGTCTCCCGCGGCCGGTTGGGCGGCGGCGGTGGCGGCGGCGCAGACCAGCAGTGAGGCAAGGAGGAGGAGGTTTGTTTTCATTTGGAAGGAGCGGCGCCAGCGCAGTCCCCCGCGCTGAATTTCACAAAAAGGGGACGCAAGGAACGCAAGGTTTCAATCAACCGCGCGCGGTCGGTTTCCGAAAGCGGCGCGAGCAGGTTGGCCAGATGATTATGGGCGATGGCCCGGGTGGCAAGCAGTTCGTTGCGCCCCAGGGAATTGATTTCCAGCAGCACCCGGCGGCGGTCGGCGGGGTCGCCCCGGCGGTTGAGCGTCCCGGCGGTGACCATCCCGTCGATGATCTTCGAGGTGGCCGGGAGGCCAAGCCCGAGAAAATCGGCGATCTGGGAAACCGAGGCCGTGCCGTGGCGGCTGAGAAAGGCGAGGGTGCGGAACTGGCCCATCGTCAACGTCGTGGCGGGATCATGGCGCATCTCGCAGTGGAGCGATGCCATGAGGAGGGGCATCACTTCCAAAAACTCCACCGCGCACTCCAGCGCGGGCTCGGTTGATCTCTCGGGTGGTTGATCCATGGGGCGATTTGCAGGAAAATAGTGCGGAGCCGTATAGTTCGCGATGCGAAGTAAAAGATTTTTGCCCGCGAAAAGCAAGCGGGAAATGAGAATAAAATGCCGACGAAGGGGCGGAGTCTCTTCTCGTCGCGGGGAAAATCCGACGATTTGCCGCCAATGCGTTGAAGGGGGTTGAATCCGCGCGCGGTTGTCGCTACATATTCACAAACTTATGGGACGCCAATGGTTACATGCCAAACGCGCCGTCGCCTCCCTTAAAAAAGGGCAGGCCAACGGCAAACTGCTGAAAGAAATCATGGTCGCCGCCAAACTTGGCGGGCCGGATCCGGATGGGAACGCCCGTCTCTTTGCCGCCGTGGCCAAGGCGCGGCGCGAGAGCGTGACGCGGGACGCCATCGAGCGCGCCATCAAGAAGGGCGCGGGCATCGGGGACGAAAAACTCGTCCTGGAGCAGGTGGTCTTTGAGGGGTATGCGCCGCACAAGGTTGCCTTGATCGTGGAAGTGCTCACGGACAACAACAACCGCACCGCCCCGGAAATCCGGATGCTCTTCAAAAAGGGCCAGCTCGGGCTGCCCGGCAGCAACAAGTTCCTCTTCGAGCACGTCGGCCTGGTGGAAGCCCATCGCCCCGGCACCGGCCTGGACATTGAAGAGGCCGCCATTGAAGCTGGAGCCAACGAGGTGGAGCCGCTCTCTCACGAGCAGAACGACGACATCCCCGCCGACGCAACCGGCGCGCGGTTCATCAACGAGCGCACCGCCGTCCACACCGTCTCCCAATGGCTCGCCAAGAACGGCTGGACCGTGGTGACGAGCGAGCTCGGCTACATCGCCAAGAACTTCCCGGACCTTACCGACGAACAGCGCGCCGAAGCCGGGGAGTTCCTCCAAGCCCTCGACGATCACGACGATGTGCACCGTGTGTGGGCCGCGATGAAGTAGGGGGGGAACTCCTTTTCCAACGAATTTGGTTTTGGCTGTTCACCCGCCAAAATACTCCCGGTAGCGCCAGACGAGCCAGACGAACAGGAGCGCGCCCACGGCGCCGCCCAGGAGCGCAGTCCAGATGCCGATCTGTTCCCCGGCCCACCAGCCGACGCTTCCCCCGATGTTCAGCGCGAGGAACAGGTAAAATTTCCTCATAGGGACGGTTGGTCCGTGGTCTCCGGCGAGGGGGAGGGGAGTAGTTCCGGCGCTTGCAGTTGACGTGCGACGCTATCGATCTGTTCGGCCGGGGTGAGTTCGCCGCCCGGTTGCGCCGGTTCGAGGTCGCGGAACTTGCGCGCGGTCACCAGCACGCGGCTCTCGGTGGTGGCGGCGAGCCGGTTGAAGTGATCCACGGCGCTGTTGAGGCTGCGGCCCATTTTTTCCAGGTGGCCGCCCATGTCCGAGAGCCGCTTGTAGAGTTCCCGGCCCAGGCGTGAAATCTCCTCCGCGTTCGCTTCCAGATTGTGCTGTCGCCAGCCGTAGAAGACCGCTTTGAGCAACGAGATGAGCGTGGTGGGCGTGGCCAGGATCACCTTTCGCTCGGTGCCGTATTCGATCAGCGCCGGGTCCCGCTCCAGCGCCGCGCTGAAGAAGCTTTCGCCGGGCAGGAAAAGCACCACGAACTCCGGCGCCTGCGCGAACTGTTCCCAGTAGGCTTTCTTCGCCAGCGCGTCAATGTGCGCGCGAATCTGCGCGCCGTGGGTTGTCAGCTTGCGTGTGCGCGTCTCCTCGTCGCGGGATTCCATGGCCTCCAGGTAGGCCGCAAGAGGAGCCTTGGCGTCCACCACGATCTGTTTGCCTCCGGGCAGCCGCACGACGAGGTCGGGCCGCAGCCGACCGTCCTCGGTGGTGACGGACGTTTGCTCGACAAAATCGCAGTGGGACAGCATCCCCGCCATCTCCACCACGCGGCGCAGTTGCACTTCCCCCCAACGTCCGCGCACCACGGGCGAGCGGAGGGCTTGCACGAGGTTGTTGGTTTCCGTGCGGAGCTGCCCCTGCGCTTCCATCATGCCGCGCACCTGCGTGGTGAGCGCCTCGTACGCCCCGGCGCGCGTTTTCTCGATCTCCTGAATCCGCGCATCCACCTTCTCCAGCGACTCGCGCACCGGCTTCACCAGTTCCGTGATGGCCGTCTGCCGTTTTTCGAGGTCGCCCTTGGCCGATTCCTGAAAGCGCTCCAGCGAGACATTGGCCAGCTCCAGAAACGATGTGTTGTTGCGCCGCAACGCCTCGGCGGAAAGCGCCTGGAAGGTCTCCGTGAGCTTGCGCTGGGCGTCCTCAAGCACCGCCAGCTTCTCCTTGGTCGCATCGCGTTCCGCAGTCAGTTCCGCTTTCAGCGATGCCACACACGCCTGCGCCTCGGAGAGCTTTTGGTGAAACTCGGACTCCAGCGAGCGGAGCGCCACCGCGTGTTCGGCATCCTTGGCCGCGGCAAGACGGGCCAGATCCAGCGCCGCGCGCGAGCGGGCGAAACCCCAGGCCAGAGCGCCCCCCGCGCAAAACCCCACCGCCAGCCCCGTTCCCAATGCAATTGAATCAAGCATGGGCAACTCTTTAGCGTGAAATCCGCAATTTACCAGCAGGGAGAGTTTCCTGATGTCCCTGCTTCATGGTTTTCCGCACAATTTCTTATTGCGGCATGGTTAAAGGCTTCCGGATATCTGCTTGCCTGAAAGCTGGCCGTCTGAACATTCGCATTGAAATGCCGATGTAATATCCACTTGATTTAGCGAGGCCCGCCACTAAAATTCCAGAAATCCAGTCGGCGATTCCGTAATACCGCAATGTTTCAACGTTTGACGTGCCCGATCACCCAAAGCAACGATCTTGTAACCAAGGTAGAGCTTTCCTATGCCTCGGGATTACTCGGCCAATGGGCCGTCGAACGGAGGCAGCAGGAGATGCTTTCGGCATGTTCTTTTGTGATTCTGCACAATCCAGCGATTCAATTCTACTTCCAGAAATGGGTGTTTGATCAGGAAGACGAGGTGAAGCGGCGCGAAAGCATCGCAGCCCGGTCGGACAGTCAGAAACCAAAGCTCTACAGTCTGACGGAACTTAGCCACAAGGCGGAGGATGCGATCACCATCCGGCTTCTGTTTCCAAAGCTGGAGCGCGCCCCGAGAGTGCTCGACTATGGCATGGCCACCGGTGAGTGGTTGCTCATGGCCAAAGCCTACGGAGCCGAAGCATGGGGCACGGACATCGACCCGCGAGCATTGATTGCCTCAGCCCAAAGCGGCCTTCGGTTCGCCGCTGAAGACGCACTGCCCGACGGTTATTTTGATTTTATCAATGCCGACCAGGTCTTTGAGCACTTGCCGTATCCGCTATCCACCCTCTCGATCCTGGCTAAAAAACTCGCTCCCGGAGGCTTTCTCAAGCTCAGCACGCCGGGTGACGATGGTATTGAGCAAAAACTCAACAAACTGAAAAATGGCGATTACACGTTAAAGACGTTCAAGGAGGAGTTTCACGCCCTTGCGCCGTTCTCGCACATCAACCTGTTTACGGCTGCTTCGCTGACTGCCCTCGCTGCCAAGGTCGGGTTGGAAAGGTATCGTCTGCCGCTGAAAACCGCTTACGCCACCATGACCGATTTTCACTCGGCGCGACAAGTGAACCGGAATCTCTACAATCCCTTTAAACGCCACAAGGCGACCCAAACCTGGCAGTATTTTCGGAAACCGTAAAAGGCCGATGTTGCGAAATGGCAGACGCACCGGACTTAAAATCCGTTTGAGATAATATCTCCGTGTGAGTTCGAGTCTCATCATCGGCACCACCTCCTAAAATCGCCTGTCCGCCAGTCCTGATAAATACAGGGTTGGCAGACAGATGGCGACAAAAGTGCGCAAAGGTCTTGACGAATTGAGACGAATGGCATCATTGGCGTAATTCCCTCGATTTGGAGCACGGTTGGAGCACGCTTTGTCGCCTAGCGGCAGACGTGCCGGACTTTGGGTCGGATGAGTGTGGCTGTGGCCCTAAATAAACTCGCCTCCCTCCACGGCTTCGAGCGGGCTGTCCACGAGCTTCACGCCGGGGCAGAGGTTGTGTTCCTTGGCCTTCGCTCCGATGTGGATTTCGTCAATGGCGATGCGTCGGACGGCCTTTAGCAAGCTCTGGCTCATGCATCCCTTTTTGCCACATCACCTCTCTTTCAGCAGGAACTTCCGCGATGAACCCCCTTTTTTCACCAGCTCTCAGTCCCCGTAGCCGCCGGGGTTCTTCACGTGCCAAGCCCAGGCGCTCTCGACAATCTTCTCGATGGACTCGTAGGCAGGTTTCCAGCCAAGCTCGCGCTGGACCTTCTCCGAGGCGGCGATGAGTAGGGGAGGGTCTCCCGCGCGGCGCGGTTTCTCGATGACAGGGATGCTCTTGCCGGTGATGCGCTCGCACGCGGCGATCACTTCGCGCACGCTGGTGCCCCCGCCGGTGCCCAGGTTGTAATAGGCGCTGGCGGTGACCCCCAAGGCGAGGATGTGCGCCTGTGCGAGATCGAGGATATGAATGTAGTCGCGGATGCAGGTGCCATCCGGCGTGGGGTAGTCGGTGCCGTAGATGTCCACATGCGACTTCTGGCCGAGGGCGACTTTGAGCACGTTGGGGATGATGTGGGTCTCGATCCGGTGGTCCTCGCCGTAGGTCTCCGAGGCGCCCGCCGCGTTGAAATAGCGCAGGGCGACGAATTTGAGGCCGTGGATTTCGTCATACCAGCGGAGGATTTTTTCGAAGAGAAGCTTGGATTCGCCGTAGGGGTTGATGGGCCGCTGCGGCAGCGTCTCATCGATCGGGAGGCGGTCCGGCGGCCCAAACGTGGCGCAGGTGGAGGAAAAGACGAATTTGCGAACCCCGGCGGCCACCATCGCGTCCAGCAGGTTGATGCCGCCATAGACGTTGTTGCGGAAATATTTGGAGGGGTTTTCCATGGACTCGCCCACCAGGGCGTTGGCCGCGAAGTGCATCACGGCCTCGGGCGCGGCATCCCGCATGGCGGCGGCGATTTGCTCCGGCACTTGCAGGTCGCCCACGACGAGCGTCGCCCGGGGATCAACCGCCTTGCGGTGCCCTTCGGTGAGGTTGTCGAACACGGTGACGGTGTGCCCGAGGTTGAGCAACTGCTCCACGCAGATGCTGCCGATGTAGCCGGCTCCGCCGGTGACGAATATCTTCATAAGTTGGTTTGAAATGGGTTTCGAGCCGCAGACAGAGAAAAGCAGGTTCGGATTGCTGGATGAAGCCAAAATTTAAGGCATCCTTCAGGGCGATCAAGGAGCGTGGTTTTTTTCAGCTTCCGGCGGGGTGGTGACGAGTTTTTTCAACCAGCCCAGCTTCATGCGCTTGTCTTCGCAGACGAAGTCATTCCCCGGGCAAATGCAAAAGCTCCCGGGCGTCAATTGCAGCTCGCGGTTGGAAATGTGCACCTTGGTGGGATTCCAGCCCTGGAGGAGCAGGGAAAGCGAGGAGGTGGACCAGTGGTCAAGCGGGCCGAAGCGTTCGGCGGGCAGGAGGTCTTCCTTCGTCTGGACGGTGGCGGGATGGGTGGAGAGTTCCTTCTGGAGCGAACCCCAGAGTGCCTTCCAGGAAAGCGACATGCAGCCAAAGAGGAGCGCAAAAAGGAGCGCCGGAACCACCGTCGAGCGGCTCCATGGGACCGGCTTGCAGGCTTGTGCGCCCCCGTCTTGCCAGTGCCGCCAGGCTTCGACACCGCCCATGAGCACCAGCGGCGTGGCAAATACGATGCCGAATTTGCGGAACCCGAGCGCTCCGCACCAGCCCCAGGGATGCATACAATAAGCGATCCCCAGCACGAAAGCCGCGCCCCAGAGGACTTTCGGCCACAAGGAGGGCTTCTCCCCGGTTTGCGGGCGGCAGGAAGCCCAGAGGGAGCGCAGGGCTTCGATCCACACCAACCCCAGCACCAGCGCCGGGGTCAGCAAGAACCCCGTGGATAATTCCGCAGCCCACGCAGAACCGTGCAGATGCTCCCTTTCATAGGGTGAGGCGAACATGAGGATTTCAACCACTTTCCCAAGGAACGCGAGGCCAAAAACCCCGGCCCACAGGCGCAAGCGCCCCCGCACCGCGCTCTCTGCCACAAAGCTCAACACGGCGGCGGTGACGGCGGCGAAAAAGAAAAGCGGCGCAGAGACCGGGTGGAGCCCCACCATCGCCACACCTGCGAGCAACACTGCGGGCGCCCACCGCCAAGGGCAGCCGCACCACACAAAAGCCAGGCACACCCACGCCAGCTGAAGCACCGAATTATTCTCGCTCACAAACACAATCTGCCCCGGCAGCGGCGCCAGCAGGATGCCCAGCACGATCCAAAAACGCAGGGGGGCGAACACGCCCCGCAACATGCGCAGGCAGACGGCCAGACTGAAGAGCGGCGGGATCGCGCAGAGCAGGCCGTGGAGCACCACCAACTCCAGGGGCTGACGAGCCAGCGGTTGCGCCCACGCCACCGGCGCGAACAAAATCAAGTCAAACCAGCGCCGGTGCGGGGCCATCGGCACGCCGTTCTGAACGACCTGGATCAGGTAATAGCTCCCGTCCCAAGCCAGGCTGTCGAGGCAGAACGCGGCCAGCACGAACGCGGCGGCGGCCAGGCACCACGCCAGCAGCGCCGAATCCGCCCACCCTTTCGCGGGACAATACGGCGGTTTAACGGAGACGGCGCGGAAAGAGGGAGTGGCGGAATCAGGCATGTGCGTTGCGGTTACGGCGGGATGAGACAACAACCTCATCCAATGCGCCAGAGAATTCCTGCGCCTGCTTTTTCAAACGCGCTCAGAAGCTGACCAAAATCAGACGCAACGCGCCTCTCCCACTATTTTTAGACAGCTTCTCAGAGCGCGGCGGGGTTCACAGTCGTCGCGCGCTTCTTCCAAGCCGCGTAGAGCAGCACCCCGAGGGAGGGAATCACTATGGTGGGAATCGAGCGGTAGCAGGAAAGCCAATCGTCAATGCCGCAGTAATAGCTGAGGAAGAAATAGAGGGTCATCATGCCCGCCGAGAGCGCCACCGCCCATTTTGCCGCCAGGCTCTCCGGCTTGAGCGCCCCAAGCGCAAGCGCCCAGAGCATATACCACGGCCATATCTGCGTCATGATGGTGAAATAGAACGCGAACATGACGGCGGGCGCCCAGGCGAGAAAACGCTCGAAGTTCACAGTCCGCCAGGCGGCCAGCAAACCGAACGCGGCGAAAAGCGCGTAGGTCACCACGCGAATCCAAGCGTTCGCCTTGAGAACAGTGGGCCATTCCACAATGCCGTTTTGAAGTTGCGCGGACACAGGGTCTGGCTTTTCTGGAAAATCGATGGTGCTTCCCGAGTCCTTGTGAAGATAACCCTTTTGGCCGGTGGCGGGATCGCGCACGCGCAACCAACCTTCGATGGTGCAGGGCGAAATGACCAGCAGCGGCTGCCCGGCGTTCACATGCAGGCCCGGTGCGGCGTTTTCATTGGGTTCCGCCCGCAGAACCACCTCCCCGCTGGTTTTGATCCACCAGCTATAAAAGTCCATCGGGATATTGAGAGAGGCGGCTTCCTCCCCCAGCGCATACCGGACGCCCTTGAAGATCAATTCGTGAAAATTGTTGGCGTAAAAGGCCGGGGAGAGCGCGATTTCCATCGTGTGCGCTTTCGACTTCACATGAGCCGCAGAACTAATCAGGGCCGTGGCGATGACGGCGCCCAAGGCGGCCCGCCCGGCCAATCGCAGCCGGTCCCCCCAGCTTCGGGATTCCCGGAACGCCATGAGCAAATAAAGCGGGATGAGGGGGCCGGTGACGAATTTCACGAGGGCGGAAAGGGTCAGCGCCAAAACGGTTAAAGCCCGGTGCCCCCGCAGGTGCAGCCAGATTCCCAGGAGCGCGAGCATCACCAACAGCGCGTCATTGTGGCCGCTCAGGCCCGTTTCAGTGATCACCAGAGGATTCCACAAAAAGAGAGTCAACCCCTGGGTGGCCCGTTCGGGGGCGAGTTGGCGAAGGATGCTCCAGATGAAGTAAGCGGCCAGCAAAACCGTGGCAACCGCCACCAGTTTGAAAAGCAGCACGACCAAGCCGATGTGCGTGCCGCCAACCCAGGTGATCCCCGCCGAGATCAGCGTCCAGAGGGGACCATAAACGGACGGGGTTTCGTGTCCGTAGAGCGCGTGGAAAGGATCGGAGGCCACCATGCTCAACTCCATCTGGTAGGCGTCCGTTCCGTAGAAGGAGACCAGGCGGCCATAGAGCGCATAGGCGTAGATGTCGGTGGATAACATCACCGGCGAAAAAAGATGCGCGGCCAGGAAGAGCGCGCCGCCGCCAAACACCACGGCGTCGGTTCGGGCAGGCTGGCGCCCTTTCATCTTCCCAACCAGGAGGCCATAGACCGCAAACAAGGCGCCGGAACACGCCAAAAACGCCCATCCGTGTTTAAGTTGATATCCTTCATGAAAAGCCTCCAACATCTCGCTGCTCCGGACCTTCACCCACGGAAAGAGTTCACTGGCAAAGCTGGGTACGGACGAGGGAAGCGGCTCGACGATCACTTGCAACAAGAGATGGAGCGCCAGCAAAACCGCCCCCAAAAGCAAAACGGCGGGGAGCACTTGGCTGGCGGGGGATTCTTTTCCGGCAATATGTTGTTCTTCGAGAGGCTGCACCATGAGGCGGGATACTAAAACAGCGAGCGCGAGCGAGGGCAAACCCAAATCCTTTGCATGCCCGCCCCTTGCTGCCCTATAATAAGGCAAAGCTGAGGCAAAGCTGAAAGGAACCTTTATGAGATTGGACAAAATGACGACCAAAATGCAGGAAGCGCTCGCGGCGGCACAGGAAACGGCGGCGTCCCTGGGCATCGCGGAACTCGACAGCGAGCAGGCGCTCCTGGTCCTGCTCGACCAACCCGAGGGCGTCACCCGCCCGTTGCTGGACAAGCTCGGCATCGACATGGCACCGCTGCGCGAAAAGCTCCGGGCCGAGATCGCCCGGCGTCCGCGCGTGCAGGGGGGCGTCCAGGTCTTCATCGGCAACGAACTTCGCACCACGCTCGAAGCCGCTGAAAAGGAAATGGCGCGCATGAAGGACGAGTTCCTGAGCGCGGAGCATTTCCTGCTGGCGCTCGTGGACGGCAAAACCACGGCGGGCCGCTTCCTCAAGGAAGCAGGCGTCAGCAAGGACAACCTCATGCAGGCGCTCCAGCAAGTGCGCGGCTCCCAGCGGGTCACCGACCAAAACCCGGAGGGCAAATACCAGACGCTGGAAAAATACGGGCGCGATCTCACCGCCATGGCGCGCCGGGGCAAGATCGACCCGGTGATCGGGCGCGACAACGAGATCCGCCGCGTCATGCAAGTGCTCTCCCGCCGCACCAAGAACAACCCTGTGCTCATCGGCGAGCCCGGCACCGGCAAGACGGCCATTGTCGAGGGGCTCGCGCGGCGGATCGTCAGCGGGGACGTGCCGGAGTCGCTCAAGAACAAGCGCATCGTCGCCATGGACATCGGCTCCATGCTCGCCGGGGCGAAGTTTCGGGGGGAATTCGAGGACCGGCTCAAGGCGTTCCTCAAGGAAATAACCGATTCCCAGGGCGAGATCATCCTCTTCATTGACGAGCTGCACACCATCGTCGGCGCGGGCGCGGCGGAGGGGGCCGTGGACGCCTCCAACATGCTCAAGCCGCAGTTGGCCCGCGGCGAACTGCGCACCATCGGCGCCACCACGCTGGACGAATACCGCAAGCACATCGAAAAAGACGCCGCGCTCGAACGCCGCTTCCAGCCGGTGCAGGTGGATGAGCCGAGCGTGCCGGACACCATCGCCATCCTGCGCGGGCTCAAGGAGCGCTATGAGGTCCACCACGGCGTGCGCATCCAGGACGCCGCGCTCGTGGCCGCCGCCACCCTTTCGCACCGCTACATCTCCGACCGCTTCCTGCCAGACAAGGCTGTCGATCTCATGGATGAAGCGGCTTCCCGGCTCAAGATCGAGCTCGACTCGATGCCCACGGAGATCGACCAGATCGAGCGCCAGGTCATGCAGCTCGAAATGGAGCGGCAGGCGCTCAAAAAGGAGAAGGACGAGGCCAGTCGCGAGAGGCTTGCCAAAATCGAGAAGGAACTGGCCGACCTGCGCGAACAAAGCGCACGCATGAAAGCCCAGTGGCAGGGCGAAAAGGGGGAGATCGACAAATCCCGCAAGCTCCAGGAGCAACTCGACGCGCTGCGCACCGAGCTCGAACAGTTGGAACGCCGGGGGGACCTCACAAAAGCCAGCGAGATCAAGTATGACCGCATCCCCAAGCTCACCCGCCAGCTCCAGGAGCACAACGCCAAGCTCGGCGTCATGCAAGAGGACGGCCGCGCGATGCTCAAGGAGGAAGTCACAGAGGACGACATCGCGGAGGTGGTTTCCAGCTGGACGGGCATCCCCGTTTCCCGGCTCCAGGAAGGCGAGCGCGAGAAGCTCGTCCACATGGAGGAACGGCTCGGGCAGCGCGTCATCGGCCAGCGCAAAGCCATCAACGCCGTCGCCAACGCCGTCCGCCGCGCACGCAGCGGCCTGGGGGATCCGCACCGGCCCATCGGCTCGTTCATTTTCCTGGGGCCCACTGGGGTCGGCAAGACCGAACTCGCCCGGGCGCTCGCCGAGTTCCTCTTCGACGACGAGGCCAACATCGTGCGCATCGACATGAGCGAGTACATGGAGAAGCACACCGTCGCGCGGCTCATCGGCGCGCCTCCCGGCTACGTCGGCTACGAGGAGGGCGGGCAGCTTTCCGAGACCGTCCGGCGCAAGCCCTACTCGGTGGTCCTCTTTGACGAAATCGAAAAAGCACACCACGATGTTTTCAATGTGCTGCTCCAGGTGCTCGACGACGGACGCATCACCGACGGCCAGGGCCGCACGGTCGATTTCAAGAACACGGTCATCATCATGACCTCCAACATCGGCAGCCAGTATCTGCTCGAAGACGGGAATCCCGAGCAGCGCGAAGCCGCCGTGATGGACGCCCTGCGCGGACATTTCCGGCCCGAGTTCCTCAATCGCGTGGATGAGATCGTCATGTTTGACCGGCTCACCGACGAGGATTTGAAGCGGATCGTGGAAATCCAGCTCGTCCGCGTGGCCAAACGCCTCGAAGAGCGCAATATCACGCTGAATGTGACCGAAGCCGCCGAGGAGTTCCTCGTGCAGGATGGCTACGACACGGTGTACGGCGCGCGCCCGCTTAAACGGGCCGTCCAGCGCGCCCTGCTCGACCCGTTGAGCCTGGAACTGCTGGAAGGCCGCTTCAAGGACGGCGAAACCATCCGCGTGGATGCGGAGGATGGAGGGCTGGTGTTTGGGAAGGAATGAACCTCAAGAAAGGGAAAAGAACCCGCCACCCTGCTCCCTTGACGGTCCCCGTCGCTTTGGCAGAAGACGTCCACTTTCGGACTTACGGACCGTTTTCAGGACGCGTCGCCAGCAAGAGATGTTCGCCGGATTCGCAGGCGAGGGTAACGCGGTCGCCCAGAATTTGCTTCCAGCAAGGCCCCCGCTCCCGTGTGGTGACCAGGTAGGCGGGGTGCTTCCACCGGAGTTGGAGTTCCGATGGCTGTGCGGCATGGTGGATCCTTTTCCGGTAATCCTCCCCCAGATAATAACGCAGGCTGCTCGCATCAAAACGGCTCGCATCAACGAAAACCACGGGATGCATCTCCCGGTTGGCGTCGATGCAGCGTGCCAGGTTGCCGTCGGAAAAATAGAGGGCGAACTTCGCGCCGATGTCCGCAAAGGCGAATCCCGCGGGGATCATGGCGGCAAACAGGGCGAGCAGGGCGAACCGGCGGTTTTGGAGGAGTTCCGTCCAAAAGGAGGCCGCTACAAAGAGCACGAAGGCCAGCATGGCGATGATGGCCACGGGCGTGACGGCGGGCCAGAAGTAACTGGGAATGGCCTGGAACGCCTGCGCCTTGGCTGGAAACAGCAGGGGAAGAAACTGGCCGAGCCGCCCCGTCAGGAACAGCCCCCCGCAAGCCACAATCACGGTGACGCCGCTCCAGCGCAGAAAAGTGCGCCGGTGCAGTGTTTCCAAGCGGGCGGCACCCCAGACGGCGAAGGCCGGCCAGAAAAGCAGCGAGGAAAAAAGCGTCCGGGCGGGATCGGCCAGCGCGAGCGCGAGTCCCGCCGTCAGCCATGCCAGCGGGAACGCCTCGGACCACTCCAAGGGAGGCTGCCGGGGGGCCAACCGCAGCAGAAGCGCCCCGGCGGCGGGCAGGAGCAGCAACGACCACGGGAAAAGCAGCCCCGCCTGCCAGCAGACGAACTGCCAGACCGGTTTTGTCAACTCCGGCGAGGCGGCGGCTCCGCCAAAAAGAGGGAATCCCGCCGCCGTCATCGTCGCCATCGTCAGGACGAGCACGAACACCCCCTCCAGGGAAAGCAGCGCACGAAAACGCAGCCGCGCTTCCCCGTAGAACACCGCCAGCAGCAGGACCGTCCCGGCGGGAACAGCCGCCGCCATCCACCCTCCGGCGAGCGTGGCGAATCCCCAGGCGACCCACGCCAGCAACATCCAGCGGCGACGGCGGGGGCGGCGTTCGCAAGCGCATTGCAGGCAATACAGGCACGCCGCGACGAAGGCGGCGGTGAGCGGGGCCGGGGTGAGTGTGCGCCCCAGGGTGAACATCCCTGGCGAGCAGAGCAAAAGCAGCGCCGCCACAAAGCCGCTCCAGACCGTTCCATAGCGCTCCGCCAACCGGAGCGTAAACCAGATCATCGCCACCGCGCCGAGCGCCGTGGGCAGGCGGACGGCAAAATCATTGACCCCGAAAAGCGCCAGCGACATCCGCACCAACCAGAGAGCCAGCGGCCCGGCAACCAACGTCGTCGGGTTGGAGGCGAACCCTCCGCCGCTGGAGAGCAACTCCCGGGCGGTGGCGGCCAGTTCCCCTTCCGCTCCGTTCGCAACAAGGCTCCACCCGGCGGTGGCCACATGAAACATGGCCGCCAGGATCACCACCAGCAACCGCACCAGGCGCGGCCCGTGCGGCGGCCGCAACACCAACGGCGGGAGCATCGGGGTATCCAGCGGCCATGAGGCGTCGGTCGGCATTTTTTGGAGGACGCGGAAAACGGGGCACGGCCCCCCGCAGGACGGTCACTTTTTGCTGATCTTTTTGGCGAGTTCCGCGGAGAGTTTTTGCGCTTCGGCCTTTTGTTCTGAAGTCAGCGTTTTTTCGATTTTTTCCTTCAACTCAGCAGCGGACTTTTCCGCGCCGTTTGTGACGGCCAGGTTAACCCAGGCATAAGCCCGAACCCTGTCCCGGGGGACGCCTTTGCCGTCCGCATACAGGGCCCCGAGGCTGCACTGGGCTTTGGCGTCTCCTTGATCGGCGGCTTTTTGAAACCACTCCGCGGCTTTGGCCTCGTCCCTGGCAACGCCTGTGCCTTTGGCATACATGAGACCGAGGCCGAGCTGGGCGTGGACGTTTTCTTGAGCAGCGGCCTTTTGCCACCATTCCACGGCTTTGGCCTCGTCCTTGGGGACGCTTATGCCTTTGGCATGCATGAGGCCGAGATTGAACTGCGCTTTGGCGTCTCCTTGATCGGCGGCTTTTTGAAACCACTCCCGGGCTTTGGCGTCGTCTTTGGCAACGCCATCTCCCGAGGTAAACTTGACCCCGAGTTGGCACTGGGCCTTGGCGTCCCCCTGTTCGGCCTTTGCCTCCAATGGATCCCGTTCCGTGCCGGAGGGTTTGGAACACGCACAAAGCAACACGGCGCACAGCAGAAGGATGGGCTTGCTCATGGTGCGATCTTCCCCAACCCGCCCCGCTCTCGCAAGACTTTCCTTTGTCAGAGCTTGTGAAAAAAGTGGGGGCGGCTCGTCCTGGCAACACGGCAATGCCGCCCCGCTCCTGCCGCGCCGGGGGATCGCGGACAATGCTTGCCAAACAGACATCCAAAGAGAGAGAAAGGGGCGATGAAAGCTATTCGGATCGCCGCCGTCACTGGATTTCTAGCTGTTGCGCTCGGAGCCTTTGGAGCGCACGGGCTCAAAGACTTGCTCGAACGGCATGGGACGGTGGCCATTTGGCACACCGCCGTCCTCTACCATTTGGTGCATGCGGTAGTGTTGCTCCTTCTTTCGACGAGGCCCGGGAAGGCGTGTTCCGGGACCTATTGGTTTTTTTTGGCCGGCATAACCGTGTTTTCCGGCAGCCTCTATCTCCTCTCCGTCACCAATCTTAAATGGCTGGGTGCCATTACTCCGGTGGGGGGAGTATGCTTCTTGGCTGGCTGGTTCGTGCTGGCGCTCAAAGGCTTTGCAAAGGAGGAATAAGGCGCGGCGGGAAGACTCGCAACGGCCCGCGCCACCGAGCAGCGTGTAAAGAATGAAATTTAAACCGCTCTAAGCCTTCTTCAAATGCGCATACCGCACCGCCCATTCCTCGGGAAGGCGCAGGGGCTTGCCGGAGGGCATCTGGACGAGCGCGAGCATCTGGCGCGAGGTGGCGATCAGCGCGCCGTCCGCCGGGCGTTCCACCCGGAACGCGCACCAGAACCGGCTGCGCTCCACGGTTTCCAGCCGCCCGTGAATGACCAGCTTGTCCCCCAAGGTGGCGGGCCGCCGGTAATCGATCTCCGTGCGGACGACGACGGGGAATTGCTGCGTGCGCACCATATCGTGCAGCCCCATGCCGAGCTGCTCGGCCAGATGGGTGCGGGCGACCTCGATCAGCCGCAGGTAAGCCACATTGTGAACCACGCCGGCGTAGTCTGTATCGAAGAACATCACCTGCAACTCGGTTTGGACGGTGGGAGTTTCCATAGTCATGACCGCGCTAATTTAGGGTTTCCGAACGCGGAGAAAAGCATTAAAGCTTTCTTAGTGTCAAAGGTCGCTGTCGTCATCCCATCCTACAATCACGCCGACTACATCGGCTCCGCCCTGGAGTCGGTGCTCGCCCAGACGCTTGCGCCGGAACGCATTGTGGTGGTCGATGACGGTTCCTCTGACCGCTCGCTGGAGGTGATCCGTGCGTTCGCCGCCGCGCATCCGCATCCGCCGCTGGAGCTGATCCCCCAGGCCAACGCCGGGGCGCACAACGCCCTCAACCGCGCCATCGCCGCCGCCGGATCGGTCGATCACATCGCCATTCTCAACTCCGACGATCTCTATGAGCCCGCGCGGCTGGAGAAATGCGTGGCGCATCTGGAAGCCCATCCGCAGCACGAGGTCGTCTGTACCGGTCTGCGGATGATCGATGCGACGGGCGCACTGCTCCCTCCCGATCACCCCAAGGCGCGGCGCACCCGCACCATCTGGGCCGACCCAGCGCGCGACCCCGCCGAGTGGCTCGGCATCTCCAACTTCGCCAAGACCACCAGCAATTTCGTGATCCGCGCCGCCTACGCCCGCGCGCACCCGTTGCGGGATTACCGCTACGTGCACGACTATTTCTTCGCCGTCCTCGCCGCCGTGGAGGGGCAGTTTGGGGTGATCGCGGAGCCGCTGCTGCGTTACCGCACGCACACCACGAACACCATCAAAGTGGACGGCGCGGCGAAGGTGGCGGCGGAAACCACCCGGCTCAACTTCGACCTCCTGCGCGAACTCGCCCCCCGGCTGGCGGAATCCCCGGAGGTGCGCGCCGCCTACAGCCGCTACTTTCGCACGCTGGCGGGCAACGCGGCGGATTTCCGCGTGGAAGTTTTCCTCGCGCTCGCGGCCCGGCTCGCGGTGGCCCAGCCGGACTTGCGCTGCTGGCTGGACGCCCTGACGCCCGTGGATTTCCCGGAACTGGCCTCCCCCCCGTGCCCGGAGACGCGCCAGGCGATGGACCAGGCCCGGCTCGACGCCTTCTGCCACGCGGCCCTGCGTTCGCGCTGGGTGGCGTTCGGCATGGCGCTCGGCCTGGCCCCGAATCTTTTTGCACAAACCGAAGACGCCCCCGCAGCCCGCCTCGCGCGATTGACAAAGCGGTTTGACCGTTCACCGTGGATCATTCTTGGCCGCGCCCTGGCGCTCGTGCCCCGAAACCTCGACCGATAATCCCCCTCTTTCGCAATGAAAATAGAAAAAGCCATCATCCTCGCCGGCGGTGCCGGCACGCGTCTGCACCCGCTCACCCGCGTGGTTTGCAAACAACTGCTGCCCATCTATGACAAGCCGATGATCTACTACCCGCTCTCGACGCTCATGCTCGGCGGCATCCGGGATGTCCTCATCATTTCCACCCCCAAGGACACCCCCCGGTTTAGCGAGATTCTTGGCGACGGCTCGGCCTTCGGCATCCGCCTCCAGTATGCCGTGCAGGAAAAACCGGCGGGCATTGCCCAGGCCTTCCTCATCGGCGCGGATTTCATCGGCGACTCGGGCGTGGCCCTCATCCTCGGGGACAACATCTTCTACGGCTCGCTCGATTTCTTCCGCACCGCCCTCGAAATGGAGCGCGGCGCGTGCATTTTCGGCTACCCGGTGCGCGATCCGGAGCGCTACGGCGTGGTGGAGTTCGGCGCGGACGGGCGCGCCATCAGCCTGGAGGAGAAGCCCGCCAAGCCCAAGAGCAACTACGCCGTCCCCGGCCTCTACCTTTACGACAACCAGGTGGTGGACATCTGCCGCAACATGAAACCCTCCGCGCGTGGCGAACTGGAGATCACCGACGTGAACGTCGAATACCTCCGCCGCAACCAACTCTACGTGCAGATGCTCGGGCGCGGCATGGCGTGGCTGGACACCGGCACCCACGATAGCCTCATGGAGGCGAGCAACTACGTGGCCGCCATCGAACACCGCCAGGGGCTCAAGGTCGCCTGCCTGGAGGAAATCGCCTACAACCTGGGCTTCCTCAACGCCTGCGAACTGCGCGAACGCACGGAAGCGATGCCCAAAAACGACTACCGCAGCTACTTGGAGATGGTCCTCAACGAAAAGCGCGGGTAGGGTGGTTCCGCGCTCCCCCCTCGCTCGTCGTTGCCACCCCTTCGGGGCATTCTCCCGGAATGACCGGGGATGATACCAATTAGACGGTTGATACGGTATGATTGTCCCGGCTTGGTCTCAGCGCATCCCTCCGGGACGCGACCGGACGCTTTCCACCCAACAGACTATTGTAACTGGTATTATCCTATAACCGACAATGAGATTTCGCGCAAGGGCCGCAAGGAACGCAAAGTCAGAATGTTACGAAGGCTGAATTCAAAAACCTCTTCACCTTGCTGGTGAAACCCGATTATTTTTCTAACTTTCTCCCTTTGCGTCCTTTGCGCTCTTTGCGCGAGGCCCGTTTCCGCTTTTAAATAGTGTCTCCAAAAATAGCCGCTTGGCGCGGCGGCGGGCATGCCAGGCGCCCGGCAGATTGACCTTGGCTGCGGTTCCCGGGCCGGTTTCCAGCAGGGAACGGACGCTTTCCACCTCGTCGAACCCGGCGTTCGGCACGCCGCACTGGCGCAGCCAGGCGAGGATGCGCCGTCGTTGCTGGGCGAGCGGCTGCGCGCGCAGTTCCGGCGCGTCGAGCGTTTCCCCGGCTTCCTTCCCCGCGAGCGCGGCGAGCCATTCCTCCTCCGCGCGCAGGATCAGCGCCGTGCGCAACAGGGCGGGCCGCACCTCACGCCCCAAAACGTCGCAAACGAGCGGGAGCAACTCGTGGCGGATGCGGTTGCGCGTGTGATCCGGCGCGCGGTTGCTCGCGTCCTCGCGGTAGCGCAAGCCACGCGTGGCGAGATAAGCGTCGATCTCCTCCCGCCAGACCCCCAGCATCGGACGCAGCAGCCGCAGGCGCACGCCGTCCACCGTGCGCACGGAATCCGGGCTCATCCCGCCCAGCCCGGCGCGCCCGGTGCCGCGGAACAGATTGAAGAGGAACGTCTCCACCTGATCGTCCGCATGGTGTGCCAGAAAGAGCGCGCGGCAGCGGCGGCGACGCGCCACCCGGGCGAAAAACGCGTGCCGGGCATTGCGGGCCGCCGTTTCAATCGACTCCCCGGTCGCCTTTGCCAGCCGCGCGACATCCACCTTTTCGGATTCCAGCTCCAGCCCGCGTTGCCGCGCCAGCATCGCCACAAACCGCGCGTCGTCCGCCGCCGCCCGTCCCCGCAGCCCGTGGTTCAAGTGGCAGACGATGAGGCGCTTGAAACCGGCCTCCCCCAGCGCGTGCAGCAGCGCCACGGAATCCCGCCCGCCGGAAACGCCCACGAGGTAGCGCGCCGTGCGGGAGAGACCGCCGAGGTCAAGGTTGAGACCGCTGGGGTTCATGAAAATAACTCAGAGTGCGGGCTTCTTGTTCCGCCTTCAGTTTTTACCAAGGGGCGATGAGCGGAATCGTTTGCCTGCCGTTCTTTCGGTAGGTGGTAAAGTCGCTGTCCGTTGTAAAAACAACGGCTTCGTTGTGAATTTCCGCCATGCATACCAGACAGGCATCCGCAAAACTCATGGGCGTATCCTTGTATCGGCGGATCAGATGCAGCGTTTCCACCAGATGGTGCGCCATGGAAAAATCCACCGTGATAATGCCCCGCTCTAAGAGGGCGCAGAGCATCTCTTTCCCTTGGTGGGCGCGCTCAAGAAGAAAAAAGCTTTCCGATATCACCGCTTCGCACGTCAGACAGGTAGCTGTGAACGCCTCGAAATTCGATCTCGACCAAGCGTGATGCTGATCCCGCTTTCGCAGCGCGGCAACAATGGCACCGCTATCGATGAGAACGGTTTTTCCCATATTTTTGAAGATGCTTTTTGTTGGAGGAAAGATCGACCGGAAGCACATCGTCCTGGATCACCAAATCGGCCATACGGCTCCAGAGGGAGGACTGCTGTTTGGACGCTTGTTCGAGCCGTTCGCGAACGATGGAAGACTTGGCTACCTTGCGTGCTTCTGCGGCACGGGTGATCTCCGCGAATAGCAAATCTGGCAATTTTACGGTGAGTGTTTTCACAGAGAAGAACGTAATACGAATCTGACATGAAAGCAACACGAGGATTGCTCCAAATGAACACCCCTATGACCCATGAAGACGGAACCCGCTAGCTACCTGATCTCCGCTGCGCCGAAGTAGGGCACGAGCGCTTCGGGGATTTTGATGCTGCCGTCGGGCTGCTGCCAGGTCTCGATGAGCGCCACGAACAGGCGCGGCATGGCCGTGCCCGAGCCGTTGAGCGTGTGGCAGAACTGGTTTTTGCCCTCGGCGTCCTTGAATTTGAGGTTCATGCGGCGCGCCTGGAAATCGGTGTAGTTGGAGCAGCTGGAGACTTCCAGGTAGGCGTTCTGGCCGGGCGCCCAGACTTCGATGTCGTAGGTCTTGGCGGAGCCGAAGCCCATGTCCCCGGTGCAAAGCTCGATGATGCGGTAGTGCAGGCCCAGCTTTTGCAGCACGCGCTCGGCGTTGGCGGTGAGCTTTTCGAGCTCCTCCCACGAGGTCTCCGGCGTGGCGAGCTTGACGAGCTCCACCTTGTCGAACTGGTGGACACGGATGATGCCGCGCGTTTCGCGGCCCGCCGACCCTGCCTCGCGGCGGAAGCACGGGGTGTAGGCGGCGAAGCATTTGGGCAGTTCGCTTAGCGCGAGGATTTCCTCCCGGTGGAGGTTCGTCACGGGCACCTCTGCGGTGGGGGCGAGGAAGAGTTCCCCGTTTTCCATGCCGTACATGTCGTCCTCAAATTTCGGGAGCTGGCCGGTGCCGATCATGGCGTCGCGCCGGATCAAGAAGGGCGGGCTGACTTCCAGGTAGCCGTGCTCGCGGGTGTGGAGGTCGAGGCAGAAGTTGATGAGCGCGCGCTCGAGCCGCGCCCCCTGGCCGGTGAAGCAGACGAAGCCGCTGCCGCTGATCTTGGTGGCGCGCTCGGGGTCGAAGAGGCTCAGTTTGGCGGCCAGCGCGACGTGGTCGGCAGGCGGGAATGTGAACACGGGTTTTTCTCCCCAGACTTTCACCTCGGGATTATCCGCGGCGTCTTTGCCGATGGGGTTTTTGTCGTTCGGCAGGTTGGGGAGTTGCAGCAACGCGTTGCGCTGGGCTTCGTCGGCGGCGGCGGTCTGCTCGTTGAGGCGGGTGATTTCCTCGCCGATGCCGCGCACGGTATCCTCGATCTCCGCCGTGGGCTCGCCCTTGCCGCGTTTCATGCCGATCTCCTTGCTCAAGCGCTTGCGGTCGCCGTTGAGCTGCTGGAGCCGGGTCTCGAACTCCCGGCGCTGCTTGTCGCAGGCGAGGATTTCGTCGATTTTTAAATGGGCGTCGCCGCCGCGGGTGGCGAGCCGTTCGCGGACGTAGTCTGGATTATCGCGGATGAGCCTGATGTCGAGCATGGGGGGCACCATAGCGGGTCGGCTGCGCGGAACAAACCTGAAAATGCGCTTTCCCCCCGCCATTTTTGCCCTTTCCTCGGTTGGGCGCGCACCGTAATCTCCCCAGCCTCATGAGCAGCGACCGACGCAAACCCTTTCCTTTCGACGTTTTCGAGCCCAAATGGCAGGCCTATTGGGACGAGCACCAGACTTTCCGCGTGGCGAACCCCGGCGAACCCGGCTTCGACGCCTCGCGCCCGAAATACTACGTGCTCGACATGTTCCCTTACCCGAGCGGCGCGGGGCTGCACGTGGGGCACCCGGAAGGCTACACCGCCACGGACATCATCGGGCGTTTCAAACGGATGAACGGCTACAACGTCCTGCACCCGATGGGCTGGGACTCCTTCGGCCTGCCCGCCGAGCAATACGCCATCAAGACCGGCCAGCACCCGGCGGTCACCACCGCGCAAAACGTCGCCCGCTTCAAGGCGCAGCTCCAGAAAATCGGGTTCGCCTACGACTGGAGCCGCGAAATCGCCACGAGCGATCCCGCCTATTACAAATGGACCCAGTGGATTTTCCTGCGCCTCTACAACACGTGGTTTAACCCGGAGACGAACAAGGCCGAGCCGATCGAGAAGTTTATTGCCGCGCATCCGGGGGAAGACCCCGACCGCGTCCGGCTCGCCTACGTCTCCGAAGCGCCGGTGAACTGGTGCCCGGAGCTCGGCACGGTGCTGGCGAACGAGGAGGTCATCGACGGCAAGAGCGAGGTGGGCGGCTTCCCCGTGGAACGGCGGCCCATGCGCCAGTGGATGCTGCGCATCACGGCGTTCGCCCAGCGGCTCATCGACGAGCTCGAAGGGCTGGATTGGCCGCAGTCGATCCGCCTGCTGCAAACCAACTGGATCGGCCGGAGCGAGGGCGCGGAAGTGCATTTCAAGCTGGAGGGAAGCGAGCGCAGCCTCACGGTTTTCACCACGCGACCCGACACGCTGTTCGGCGCCACCTACATGGTCGTCGCCCCGGAGCACCGCGTCGTGGACGAGATCACGACCGAGGAGGCGTGGCCCGAAGTGCGCGACTACCGCGAAAAAACCGCGCGCAAGAGCGATCTGGAACGCACGGAGCTCGCCAAGGAAAAGAGCGGCGTGTTTACCGGCGCGTATGCGATCAACCCGGTCAACGGCGAACGCGTGCCGATCTGGGTCGCCGATTATGTGCTGCTCGGCTACGGCACCGGCGCGATCATGGCCGTGCCCGCGCATGACGAGCGGGACCTGGAGTTTGCGCAGAAATTCGAGCTGCCCATCAAGATCGTCGTCCAGGCTCCCGGCAAGACCCCGGAGGAATCCATCGGCTTCTGCGACAACGGCATCGCGATCAACTCCCCGCTCTTCGACGGCCTGCCCACTCCCGAAGCCAAAGCCAAGATCGGCGCTTGGCTCGAAGAGCGAGGGCTCGGCAAGCGCACCGTGAATTTCAAGCTGCGCGACTGGCTCTTCTCGCGCCAGCGCTACTGGGGCGAGCCGTTCCCCATTGTCTGGGAGAACGGCGCACACCGCGCTCTTTCCGACGGCGAACTGCCGCTCACGCCGCCCGCGCTGGCCGATTTCAAGCCGACCGGCACGCCCGAACCGCCGCTTTCCAAGGCCCCGGACTGGGTGCGCTACAGCGAGACCGCCACGCGCGAGCTCAACACCATGCCGCAATGGGCGGGCTCCTGCTGGTATTACCTGCGCTATTGCGACCCGACGAATATGGAGCGCTTCGTCAGCGAAGCCGCCGAGCGGTATTGGATGGGCGGGAAAACTTCTGGCAAACCGGGCGGCGTCGATCTCTACGTCGGCGGCACCGAGCACGCCGTGCTGCACCTGCTCTACGCGCGGTTCTGGCACAAAGTATTATTCGATCTCGGCTGCGTCTCCACGCCGGAGCCGTTCCAGCGGCTCGTCAACCAGGGGCTCATCATGGGCGAGGACGGACAGAAGATGTCCAAGAGCCGCGGCAACGTGGTCAACCCGGATGATGTGATCGCGGAGTACGGAGCGGACGCCCTGCGCCTCTACGAGATGTTCATGGGGCCGCTGGAGCAGAGCAAGCCGTGGAGCATGGCGGGCGTGGAAGGCGTCTCGCGCTTCCTGGCGCGCGTCTGGCGGCTCGTCATGGCGGAGAACCAGGCGGGCGAATGGGTGGCCGGCCCCGTGTCTGCCGAGGTCGTGCCCGACAGGGCGCAGCTCAAGGTGATCCACGCTACCATCAAGAAAGTGGGCGAGGACATCGAGGCGCTCAGCTTCAACACCGCCATCGCGCAAATGATGGTCTATGTGAACACCTTCACCAGCGTCACCCCGCGCCCCGTCAGCGCGCTGCGCACGCTCTTGATTTTGCTGAACCCGTTCGCCCCGCACCTCACCGAGGAACTCTGGGCGCGCCTGGGCGGGCAGTTTGCCGGATTCGATGGGCTCGCCGCCGATCAGCCGTGGCCGAAGTACGACCCAGCGCTGCTTGTCGAGAGCGAGATCGAGATTCCCATCCAGGTCAACGGCAAGCTGCGCGACAAGATCGTGGTGAACAAGGACGCCAGCAAGGACGCCGTTGAAGCCGCCGCGTTCGCCAGCGCCAAAGTGCAGGAATTCACCGCAGGCAAGGAGATCAAGAAAGTCGTCATCGTGCCCGGCAAACTGGTGAACATCGTGGCGGTGTGATAGTTATGCCAATCTCCCAATGAACCTTTTCCTCACTGGTACGGATACCGGCGTGGGCAAAACCTACGTCGCCGCCCTCCTTGTGCGCGCGCTACGCCGGGCGGGGATGGACACCGTGCCGATGAAACCGTTCTGCTGTGGAGACCGCGGGGATGCCGAGGCGCTCCATGCGGCGTGCGAAGGCGCGGTGCCACTGGACACCATCAACCCCGTCTGGTACGCAACCCCGGCCGCACCCTACACCGCTGCGCTCCAGGAGAACCGGCCCGCCGATCTCGCCCTCGTGCGCGAGACCTTCCAGAATCTCCGGGCGCGGCATCGTTCGCTCGTCGTGGAAGGCGTGGGCGGGTGGATGGTGCCCCTCACGCGGGACTACTTCGTGGCCGATCTCGCCGCCGAGTTCGGCCTGCCCGTGGCCGTGGTCGTGCGCAACCGGCTCGGCGCGCTCAACCACGCCCTGCTCACCGTGCGCGACATCCAACGGCGCGGGTTGCCCTTCGCGGGGATCATCTTTAACCGGGCCGAAGCGGAAAATGACATCGCCGCCGCCACCAACCGCGCGCTGCTGGAGGAACTCCTGGGACAGCCCGTCCTGCTGGAAATCGCTCCCGGCAAGACGGATATGGAGCTCGTCGTGGCGTAGCGGGGAAAAGAAGACGCGGCGACGCGGGGAAAAGCGGAGAGGAGGGCAGGGCTTCACGCATCAAAAATAATCGAGCCGCATGGCTGAACTGCGCCACGGAAAAACTCTCACGCAAAGCCGCAAAGGCGCAAAGAAGAGAGGAATGCACGGCCAAAAATTCACAAAATCTTGGAAAAACAGGGGGGCTGCTCGGTTTTTCTGTTCCGGACCTTTGCGACTTTGCGGCTCTGCGTGAGAATCATTTAGATGCGTGAGATATGGAGAGGAAGGCGTCCGCAACCGCGACAGGGGTGTCGCGCTACCGGACACGCCGAGCCGCTGCGTCTTGCGTAAGTCCCTGTGCCGCAAGCGTGGTGCGCCGTTTGCTCTCCTTTTGCCAAGGCAAAAGGAGGGAACTATGTTGATCCAAAAAACATTTCACCTGCACATGCTGCAGGACTCGGCCAAAACCCGTCTGGCCAACCTGTCGGATTACCGGCGTCACTTTTCCGGTGTGGAATTGGCGACGCTGACGCCCGAGGGCGCGGCGCACTTTGTCTGCCGGTTGCCGTGGGGGTTTCGCGCGGAGGTCGAGCTGGTGCAGGTCGCTTGCGAAAACCCGGCCCAGACGCTCTTCCGCTCCCGGCGCGGCAACGTGGAAGTGCTCGGCGTGCTGGAGTATTTCCAAATCCAGCCCAACCTGACGGAAGTGGTGTTGACGCTCGACTACACCATCGCATCGCCGCTTTTCCGGCTCATCGACACCCTTGGCAACCACGTGGACCGCTTTGTGAACCGCCAACTGGAGGGCTTGGAAGCGCATTTCTCCCACCCGGCGGGAGAGCCCGACGCCGAGAGCAACCTGCCTGCGCCAATCAATCACCACCCGCAAACCGAGGGGGCGGATTAAAAAACGGCGCGCCTCCCCTTGCGCACCCGTAGATTTGTGCGAAATTAAACTCAGGAAGATGCCGCTGGTCCTTCAGGAGATCCAAAAAATCACTGAAGCACTGGTTCCCTAAAGGAGACGATGGGGAAAAAACAACGACATCTTCCGCTTTTTTTGTACCCGCGGGCGCATTCCGCCCGTCCCCGGTGCCGTGAGGGATAAGAGACGGGGTGACAAAACGCCTCCTGCGGCTTTCGCTTGCGCACGGCCTCAGAAGAGAATAAAACTACCGGAATGTCCGAATTCCCGCATCGGTGAAACCCTGATGCGGTGAATCCGGACGCTTTTTACCTATTTTTATACCCTTTATGGAAAGCCAAACCACCGACCAACCCGTTCCGACTTTGCAAACCCTGCCGGGAGACGGCGTCCGCCAAATCCTTTGGGGCTACGCCGAGCGCTACGACCTTGCGATGCTGGTGCAGTCCACGCGCTGCGTAGCGCGCGGGCCTGTCGCACGCCTGGTGGCCGAGGGGGCGCGCAATTCCCACGAGTGGACGGAGGCGAAGGCGAGCCAGATGCCGGTTTACGACGAAAGCGGCATCACCGCCGCCGCGCTCGATCCGGAACTGGGCGGCTTCATCGAAGGGCCAAAGAATCTCGCGCTTGCGCTGGTCGCTTTTGAGCTGGCCTGGGTGGATGCCGGGGCGGCCACGGGCAGTCTGGCGAGCAATTTGGGTCTCGCGCCCATCCACGAACGCGGCACGCCCGAGCAGCGCGCCCACTACATGGGCATGGCCGCGCCGCTCAAGCCCGGCGAGGACCGCCGCCAGATCCGCGCGGCGTTCGCGCTCACCGAGCCGATCCCGTTCGCCGGGGTGGAAACCGGGATGCTCTGCGGCAAGGCGCGCGTGGCCGAATGGAAGGAGGGCCAGGAGCCGATGCTGCACATCGACAAGCGCGCCCGGTTCATCACCGGCATGGCCTTCGCGGACGTCGTCACCGCCGCCGTGGATAGCGCCGACGAGCGCATCAAGGGCAGCTTCATGGTCATCCTGGAGGAGACGGACCCCGGCGTGTTTGACCGCGGCATCCCCACCAAGAAACTCGTCCACCAGCTTTCTTCCACGCGGGACCCGGTGTTCAACCAGACGGTCCCGGCCAGCCGGATCATCGGCGGTTACACCGTGAAGGACGGCGTGATCATTCCGCGCTACTCGCACGCCGAAGTCATCGAGGCCGTTTTCAAACGCACCCGCGTCACCGTGGGCCTGATGACCTCCGCCAAGTTGCTTTCCGCCATCGAGCCGGTCATCCGCTACCAGCGCAACCGCTTCCGCGGCGGCGAGGGCGTCAAACCCGGCTCGCCCCGGTACGACTCCGGTCTCCAGCAGAAGGAAGACGCCCTGCACCGTCTCGTGGACGTCTGGGCAGCCGGTGAGGCGGGCGCTTCGCTCGGCTTTGCCACGGCGCGCATCTACGACGAAGTGGACGTTTACGAAAAGACCAAGGACCGCATCCTGGAGGAAAAAGGGCTCTCCGGCCGCGCCGCCTTCAAGGCGCTCACGCAAAGCCAGCAGGACGCGATCGAGCTGCTCAAGCTTTCCGCACAGCCTGAGGCCAACCGCGAGAAGATCGAAGCCCTGAATGCCGACCCGCTCGTGCAGTTCGCCCTGCTCGACGCCCAGGCCAACGTCCTCTGCCCCGCCTGCAAACTCTGGAACACTGGCCACGGCGCCAACGTGATGCGCGAGGCCGTCAGCCTCATGGGCGGCTACGGAATCACCGAGGATTGCCCCGGATTCCTCGGCGCGAAGTGGATGGACGCCCAACTCGAGGCAACCTACGAAGGCCCGGAAGCCGTGCAGCGCCTCCAGCTTTCGATGACGATGAACAACCCGCTGTTCCTCACGCAGTTTGAGATGGCGATCACCGAGATGAAGCACATCGCCACCGAGCGGCCCGGCACCGGCGCGGGCACGCTGGCTGGCGCGATGGAGCTTTGGCTCTGGTCGCTCAAGCACCTGGAAACCTCCAAGGACGTCAACGGCGCGAAGCTTTACCACAAGAACCGCCAGGGGGTGACCTTCCCGCTGGCCGACGCGCTCTGCTGGCTCATCGCCACCCGCCAGCAGATCCTCGACGTGCTCACGCTCGCCTCCAAAGGCGCGGCGGACCCCTCCATCGCCGAGGGCCTGCCGGGCACGCTCCAATTCCTGCTTGATCTCTGCCACGTTCACAGCGCCCGCGCAGCAGGCGAAGTGGGTCGCATCTGTGCCGAGCTCGTCTATGGCTACAACGCCCCGGCGGAACTCCCCGAGTTCGCCGCCCAGCGCGCCGCGCTCGACGCGAGCCTGGCCGGAGCGCGCCTGGCCAAGGACCGCGCGGCGGATTCACTCACCAAAGTGATGATCCCCGAGGCGCTGGATTACCCGATGTAATTCTTTGACTCACGCAAAGGCGCAAAGATTGAGAATTAAATCTTGGGGGCGTATCCTGACCAAATGAATAACCTTTCTGAAAATGAAATCGCCAAAATTGTGGTCGATGCGGCGTTTCAAATTCATAAGGAACTCGGTCCCGGATTGCTTGAGTCGGTGTATGGAGTGGTTTTGGCGCGTGATCTGAAAAAGCGGGGATTGGCAGTGGATCGGCAGCGACCAGTTCCGATTCATTACGACGGAGTGAAATTCGACGAAGGCTTTCGCGCGGATATTGTCGTTCAAGACAAGCTGTTGATTGAACTGAAATCAGTCGAAGAAATAGCGCCGGTGCATAAGAAGCAATTGCTGACCTATCTACGGCTGACAGACAAGCGGCTGGGGTTGCTCATCAACTTTGGTTCATCCATGATCAAAAATGGCATTTTCCGTGTGGTAAACGGCCTTGAAGAATAACCTCTTTGCGCCTTTGCGGCTTTGCGTGAGAATAAAATGACTTCCAAGACCATCCAACCGGTGCCGCCGTCCGCTGATCTTGTCGAGAGCCTGATCCGTCTGGTGCGCGGCCAGCGCGTCATTCTGGACGCCGACCTGGCGCAGGTCTATGGCGTGCCGACCAAACAACTCAATCAAGCGGTCCGGCGCAATGCGGAAAAGTTCCCGGAGGACTTCGCGTTTGTGCTTGAACCGCACGAGATTGAGGGCATGCGGTCGCAAATTGCGACCGCATATGCACACGGAGCAAGTAATGAGTCCATGCGGTCACAAAGTGTGACCGCATCCAAGCGCAATATCCGTCATCGCCTCCGGGCGTTTACCGAGCACGGCGCGATCATGGCGGCCAACGTCCTCAATAGCCCGAGCGCCGTGCAGATGAGCGTTTTTGTCGTCCGCGCCTTTGTGAAAATGCGCGAAACTCTTGCGCAAAACAAGGAACTGGCGGCAAAATTGGCCGAGCTGGAGCGGAACCTGACCGACCGGCTTGACGACCAGGAGCAGGCCATCGTGCATATCCTGGGCGAAATCAAAAAACTCATGGAACCGCTTCCGCCAGATGCGGAATCCGCCTCGCGAAAGCTGGGATTCCACGTCAAGGAAGAAGCGCCCGCTTACGCCGCCAAACCCCGAGGAAAGAAAAAGTATGACCCCTGACTCCACCATCGAACGCGCCCGCATGGACGTGGACATCGCCTGTGTCGGCTTCGGCCCGGCCATGGGCGGCTTTCTCTCCACGCTCTCCAAGCAACTCGTCAACGAAGACGGCAGCCCCGCCGTGGAAAGCGCTGCGATGCCCGGCATGCCGCCCCAGGTCCTCTGCTACGAGCGCGCTGACGACATCGGCTTCGGCGTCTCCGGCGTGGTGACCCGCGCGCGCGCCCTGCGCGAATCCTTCCCCGACATCGAAACCGCAGGCATCCCCATGTCCGCGCCGGTGGGCGAGGAAAAGGTGCTCTATTTGCTCGATCCCGAGGGCGCCAGCCGCCGTCCGGTGTTGATGCGCATGGCGGATCAGGCCATCAAGGCCTTCCAATGGATGCTGCCCGTGCAGCATGACGCGCTTGACCTCCCGTGGACGCCCGCGTTCCTGCACAAGCACCCCGGCATGGTCTTCTCCATGGGCCAGTTCATGCAATGGGTGGGGGCGCAGGTGCAGAGCACCGGCGCGGTGCAAATCTGGCCCGGCACGCCGGTTTCCGAAGCGCTTATCGAAGACAAAAAAGTCGTCGGCGTCCGCCTGATCGACCAAGGGGTGGACAAAGCGGGCAAGCCGGAGGACGCCTTCATGCCCGGCATGGACATCCATGCCGCGCTCACCGTCATCGGTGACGGCCCCGTCGGCGCCATCGGCATGCAGCTCGACGAAGCCTTTGGCATGCCGGAGGGCCACCACATCCGGGACTGGGCCATCGGCATGAAATTCGTGGTCGATCTCCCCGCGAACACCACGCTCAAGCCCGGCACCGTGTTGCACACCTTCGGCTACCCGGAGCCGGAAATCTTCGGCTTCCTCTACGTCCATCCCGACAACGTCGCCTCGCTCGGCATCTTCGTTCCTTCGTGGTTCGACAGCCCCGTGCGCACCGCCTACCGCTATCTCCAGCACTGGATGCTCCACCCGTATCTCTGGCGGCTGCTCGAAGGCGGCAAGCTCCGTTCCTGGGGCGCGAAAACCCTGGGTGAAAGCGGTCTGCACGGCGAGCCCCATCTCACCGGGGACGGCTACGCGCGCATCGGCGAAGGCTCCGGCACCACCAACGTCCTCACCGGCTCCGGCGTGGACGAGGCGTGGGCCACCGGCGTGCAGCTTGCGGAAAGCGTGCTCGAACTGCTCAAGGCCGGCAAACCGTTCACCAAGGAAAACCTCGACGCCACCTACGTCGCCCGTCGCCGCGCGAGCTGGGTGGAAGCCGAGGGCCGCGTCGCCGAGAAATCGCGCAACGGCTTCCAAAATGGATTCATCCCCGGGATGATCGGCATGGCCTTGACCGGCCTGACCAACGGCGCGTTCACCCCCGGCGGCCTGCCCGTCCAGCCCTACAAACGCATCCCCACCGTGGAGGATTACTACCGGGGCAGGATTCCCGCCGGTGAAATCGCCGCCATCCGCAAAGAGTGCGCCGCCAAAGGGCTCCCGCTGCACAGCGCCCTCATGGAGCGCGCGGGCTGGCCCGCCATTCCCTACGAAGGCCAGTTGCTCATCTCCCACCAGGACGCCCTCCTCATCGGCGGCAAGGTCCAGGCCCCGCACGGCTACGCCGACCACGTCGTCTTCACGCACCCGGAGGTTTGCGCCACCTGCCAGGAACGCATCTGCATTGACGGCTGCTCGGGCCAGGCCATCGCCCCCGGCGAAGCGGGCGGCATCCCCGTGTTCGACCGCGAGAAGTGCGTCCACTGCGGCGTCTGCTACTGGAACTGTTCCAAGCCGAACCCGGACAACCCCGAGCAGATGAACGTCGCCTTCCGCGCCGGAACAGGCGGCCTGCACTCGGCGGAGAACTAGTGTCCTGTCAGCCAAGTTGTTTACATAAATGCACGGTCTTTTCGAGAATGCGATCAGCCGTTGAAGTCCAAGTAAAAGGCTTCGGTTCTGCATTGTGGGAATCGAGATAAGCTCTGATCGCCGAGACAAGTTCTGGCACGCTGAAAAAATTGCCACGACGGATTGCCTCATTGGTAATCAAGGCGAAAAATCTTTCTACCTGATTGAGCCACGAGGCATGCGTCGGGGTGAAATGAAGGTGCCAGTGCGGCCTTTTGACCAGCCACTTCATGACCGTCGCCGACTTGTGGGTGGCGTAGTTATCCAGAATAAGGTGTATCTTTTTGCCGGAGGCAACATCCTCCGCAACGTGCTCTTCAATCTTTCGTAGAAACGCAAGAAACTCCGTGGCTCGGTGCCTGGGGTAGCATTTACCAAGGACCTTGCCGGTCTGTACATCCAGTGCGGCGAATAGTGAGGTGGTGCCATGACGGTAGTATTCCGGTGTATGGCCCTCGGGTTTTCCGGGACGCATGGGCAAAACAGGTTGGGAACGCTCCAATGCCTGAATCTGGCTTTTTTCGTCGACGCAAAGCGCCAATGCGTTTTCCGGGGGGCTCATGTATAGGCCAACCACATCTCGGACCTTGTCGACGTAATGAGGATCGGTGGAAATCTGAAAGGTGTCGGCGCGATGGGGTTTGAGGCCAAATGCTCGCCAGATGCGTGAGACTGTGTCGCGGGAGATGCCTGTCTTCCTGGCCATCTTGCGGGTGCTCCAGTGGGTGCCTCCTTCCGGTTTGGAATGAAGGGTCTTTTCAATCAGCGCTTCGATAAAGTCATCACCAATCTTACGCGGGGGGCCACTTCGCGGCAGGTCGCTTAATCCCTCCAGATGCAGTTGGGAGAAACGTTTTCGCAAGGTGCCAACCGTTTCAGCGCAAAACCCGACTCGCTGGGCGATCTCCTTGTTGGAGCGCCCCTCGGCCATCAATAAGATGGCCTTTGCACGCTTAACTTCGGTTATCGGGCTGTTTCGTTTTCGACAAAGACGGTGAAGAAAATCCTCATCAACTTCACTGAGTTTGACCTGCGTGACCGGGCGTCCTCTTTTTGGCATGCATGGATCATATCACCTCTCATAATTATTTAAAGAACTAGTCTGACAGGACACTAGAAACCTCTGGTGAGATGCCCTGCTTCCGGCAGCGTAAAATCCTGCTCGTCATTCAGCATCGCCTGAGGTAATCGCTTTCATCGTGCCTCACGCGTGCGATCTCCGAGGAAGTCAACGCGAGCCTCACCGCGCACGGGCTCTGCATGAAGCAGGGGACGATGGTGGATGCGACGATCATCGTCGCGCCCGACTCCACCAAGAACGAGTGCAAGCGGTTCCTCGAGGGTCTCTTGCGAAAACGCTCTAAGAGAGAAGGCTCGATTATTTGAACCGGAGCTAATCAACGCCTTGGGGATTCTTTGGGCGTCACCCATTTTTTGGAAAGGGCGCAGTTTGTAAGATGCTGAATCGTGATGGGAACAAATCTGAGCTTTTCAGGTTTTAGAATCTGAAAGTAAAGATAGGCCACTGGGTTAAAGGCAGCTTCTGGCCCAAAATGGAGATCGACATTCAATGAGGACATATCCACTCCGAATCGTTGTGCATAAGCGTCCAAAAAATCCCAGCCGTCAGTACCGTCCACGCCTAGATCGTGAAATAAGCTGGTGTCTGCTCGCAATCGAGTTGCTTCCGCCGCGAGGTGGGCAGCAACGAATGCAATGATCTCTTGCTGACTAGCTCCCGGGTCCATGGCTACCCCTTCGTCGCTGCGGCCAGCGGGCGGACGAAGTCGGCGACGCGCTCGGCCAAGTCCGGCAACGCGCCGTATTCGGCGATGCGCCTGACGATGGCGCTGCCGACGACGACGGCGTCCGCCTGCCGGGCGACTTCGCGGGCTTGCTCGGGGTTGGAGATGCCGAACCCGACGGCGATGGGCAGCCCGGTGGTGGCGCGGATGGCGGCGACCCCGGCCCCGAGGGTGTCGGCGATGGTGGTCTGCTCGCCGGTGACGCCTTCGCGGGAGACGTAGTAGATGAATCCCTCCGCGCGGCGGGTGAGCCCTGCCACGCGCTCGGGCGGGGTGGTGGGGGCGATGAGGCGGATGCGATGCACGTTGCTGGCCACGTCGAATTCGCCAAAATCCTCATCGGGCGGCAGATCCAGCAGGAGCACGCCGTCCACGCCCGCCGTTTCCGCCGCGGCGAGAAACGCCCGGAAGCCGAACCGGTACACCGGGTTCATGTAAGTGTAGAGGACGATGGGGAGCTGGGATTTCTCGCGGATGCGGGCGACGCAAGCGAGCACGCCGTGGAGCGTGGTGCCGCTGGCGAGGCCGCGCTGGGCGGCGAGCTGGTTGACGATGCCGTCGGCCAGCGGATCGGAGAACGGCACGCCGAGCTCCAGGATGTCCACCCCGGCCTTTTCCACGGCGAGGGCGAGGGCTTCCGTCGCGGCGAGGTTCGGGTCTCCCGCGCCGATGTAGGCGATGAAGCCGCTTTGCTTGCGCGCGCGCAGGCGCTCGAAGGTCTGGTCGATCCGGTTCTGCATAAGTGCGGGAATATTTTGGCAGGAACGCGCGATTGAACAGGTTTTTTTGCAGCGAAAGGCGGTTTATGCCGCCCCTGCGAGCCTCGGGTTCTCCGGGCGCGCTTCCGAAGGTCTCGCGCAAAGAACGCGAAGCCGCAGCCAGCACCTAGGACGGGTGCGCTCCCTGGAGTGCCGCGACCGCGTTAACGACAATCGGAAATTCTTTTCGAGAACCCCATGCCCCGCAGACGGGGCTCCACGCAGCATGAAAAGGGTGAATTTTCGAGTCAGAACCGCTCTAACTTTGCGCTCTTTGCGTCCTTTGCGCGAAATGTTTCCTCTAAACTCGCGCAAAGGACGCCAGGGACGCAAAGAAGAATTCTCCCTTCGACCGATTTTTTCCTGATTTCCTGAGTTCCTGATCCTCTTTTTCCTTCCAGTTGGATGCATGCCTCTTGAGTTCCTGATTCCTGAGGGTTGCGATTTTTCCGCGCATGCCTCATGGTAGGAAAATGCAATTGACGATCTTGAAGTCCAAAATCCACCGGGCCACGGTGACCGGAGCCAGTCTGCACTACGAGGGGAGCATGACGATTTCGGAGGATTTGGCTGAAAAAGTGGGGCTGCTGCCCTACGAGCGCATCCTGGTGGGCAACATGGGCAACGGGGAGCGCTTTGAGACCTACGTCATCTACGGCAAACGCGGGACGGGCACCATCGAACTCAATGGCGCCACAGCCCACCTGGGCAAGATCGGCGACCGGTTGACCATCATGAATTTCGGCCAATACACGCCCGAGGAAGCGGCGGCGCACAAGCCGCGCGTGATCGTGCTCAACGAGCGTAACGAAATCGTTCGCTGCGAAGGGCTCGATGCCGGGGTGTAGCTCAGGTTTTTCCGGTTTGGGCGATCCGAAAGACGCGTTTCCAACGTCGCCAATCGATACTTGTTTGCAGGAACCCAGGAAAGGCAGGGGAATGCGATGGGATGTCAGCCGACATTAAAAACGCCACGGCTGGTGCTGCGTCCGTTTAATGCGGATGACGCGCCGGAGGTGCAACGGCTCGCGGGCGCGCCCGAGATCGCGGCGACGACGCTGCACATCCCGCACCCGTATCCCGATGGCATGGCGGAAATCTGGATCGGCCAACACCCGGAGATGTTTGAGAATGGGGAGGGGGTCGTATTTGCCATTGTGCACAGGCGGGATGCCGCGCTCGTGGGCTGCGTGGGCTTGGCCTGCGACGAGGAGAACCAAAACGCGGAACTCGGTTATTGGATCGGCTTGCCGTATTGGAACCGGGGTTACGCCACCGAAGCCGCCCGGATGATGTTGGCCTTTGGGTTCGCCTATTTCGGTCTGCACCGCATCAAGAGCAGCTATTTTGGGTCCAATCCCGCCTCGGGCCGGGTGATGGAGAAGATCGGCATGCGCTACGAAGGCCGTCGGCGCGAGCAGTTATTCAAGGAGGGCAGGGGGTTTGAGGACGTGGTGGAATATGGCATCCTGAGCACGGATTTCGCGGGCACGGCGCGCCGGGGGCGGTAGTAGGTTGCTCTGCTTGAATTGGAGCGTCCAAGGGTTCTCGTTCCCGGCAACTGTGTTCAGGAGGCAATGGAAAAGTGTGGATTTGCGAGGAGATGGTTTAGAAGCATGAGGAGTTTTCGCACGACGGCGACGATGGCGTCCACCCAGGTGACGTGGTTCGGCGCGAGGAGACAGCCGCCCGCAGGCAGGTTCTCCATTCCGCTCACGCGGATCCGGTAAACCGTGCGCACGATTTGGCAGCAAGGCACTTCGAAAACATGGAATGCCAACCAATAGCGGGTAAATATGTCACGGGCGAGCCGAGATTGCGGAGGGGGAATTTGAGGGGGCTTCGGAAAGTTTTTGCACAAACTCTAAGAAAATGGCAGACTGTACGTTGATTGTATAAAAGGGGTGCGCCGTTCCGACGCGTGAGAAAAACGGCCGCCCACTCCCATTCCAACAAAATCCACCCACCCATGAAAACCAAGCTCCTCTCCCTCGCTTTTGCCATCCTTGCCACGCCTGTGCTCTTCGGGCAGCAACCCTGCCAGCCCCTCCCGTTGGTCTCCACCAACGGCAGCGCGGAAATCCGGGTGGTTCCCGACCTCGCCGATCTTTGCTTTGTGGTCGAAATCCGCAACGCGGACCTGAGCCTTGCGCGGAAGCAGCAGGCGGAGCGGACGAGGAAGGTTCTGGAGGCGCTCCGTGCCTCTGGAGTCGCCGAAGCCGACCTCCAGACCTCCCAGGCTCAGATTACGCCGGACTATACGGACCGCCGCCAGGAAACCGAGCAGGTCAGGTTCTACCGCGTCTCCCAAACCATCTGCTGCACATTGCGCGAGGTGAAGAAGGTGGCCGATGTCACCGCCGATGTCGTGGCGGCTGGAGCCACGGGGGTTCGCGATGCCAGCCTGCGGACGTCCCAGCTGCGCAAATACCGCGACGAGGCGCGGGCAAAGGCGATCCAGGCCGCCAAGGAAAAGGCGGCGGCGCTCGCCTCGGAACTCGGGGTCAAGATCGGCAAGCCCTACACGATCACGGAAGGTGCTTTCTACGGCGGCTATTCCGCTGGCATGATCTTAAACAACGGCAACGCTGTCCAAACGGTGGGAACCGGCGGCAACCAGGAAGACGGCGCCACGCCGACCTTCGCACCGGGTACGATCAGCATCAGCGCAAACGTCGCCGTTTCGTTTACCCTCGAGTAGGGGATAACGGTTTTTCCCGAGGCGGTGCAACCCCCGTGATCGACAGGGGTGGCGGCTGGTTCGCTTGATCTGCCCTCCGCCATGGTGCGTTCCGTCGTGGAGCGGCACAGAACCGGTTGATTTGTTGGAAAAGGGTGATTTGGTATTCTCAGGATCACATCCAGTGAGGCTCACCGTTACGAATGAATGGGAAGCTGCCATGAAAATTGCGCGTTTGTTTGCCACCATCGACTCTTTTGGCCCTCTGATCCTGCGGCTGGGCCTGGCTGCCGCCATGTTTCCGCATGGCGCTCAAAAGGTGCTGGGCTGGTATGGCGGGCATGGCTTTGAGGGCTCCATGAAGTTCTTCACCGGGACCCTGCACATTCCGATGGCGCTTGCCTTCCTGGCCATCGCCACGGAATTTGCCGCGCCCATCGCCTTGTTGTTGGGGTTCTTTACCCGGCTTGCGGCGCTGGCGATCGCGGTGCACATCACCGTGGCGGCGATCCTGGGTGGCCATATCTGCAACGGTTTCTTCATGAACTGGTTTGGCAAACAGGCGGGCGAAGGCTTCGAATACCACCTCTTGATGGCTACGCTCGGGCTCGGGTTGGTCTTTCTGGGGGGCGGGAAATGGGCGCTCGATGGGATGCTGGCGCGGAAGCTCGGCTAAGGAACCTCGGGTTGAACGGACGGTTTGGTCTTCAGCTGACCGGAAGGCTTTTTCCCATATGCAATCAGGGAAAATCCCGCTGGTTCCCGCGCCCTCAAGTTGCTAACTTGTGTTTCAAGTATGCGATTACTCATCACGGGAGGCTGCGGCTTCATCGGTTCCAACTTCATCCGGCACATCCTTGAACACTACGTCCCAGCCTATGTGACCAACGTGGACGCCCTCACCTATGCGGGGTCCATCACCAACGTCGCGGGCCTGGCGGAGCGCTATGGCGCGCGGTATGAATTTTTCCACGCGGACATCGCCGACGCCCAGCAGATCGAGGAGCTGATGCAGAAGCATCAATTTTTCGCCGTCATCAACTTTGCCGCCGAGAGCCATGTGGACCGCTCCATTGACTCCCCGCAAAACTTCATCCACACCAACGTGCTCGGCACCTCCGTCATGCTGGATGCCGCCCGCCGCCACGGCGTCAAGCGCTTCGTCCAGATTTCCACCGACGAAGTCTATGGCTCGCTCGGTCCCGAGGGGAAATTTACTGAGACCACCCCGCTCGACCCAAGTTCCCCCTATTCCGCCAGCAAGACCGGCGCGGACCTCCTCGCCCTCGCCTACCACAAGACCTACGGCATGGAGGTGCTCGTCACCCGCTGCTCCAACAACTACGGCCCCTACCAGTTCCCGGAGAAGCTCATCCCGCTGATGATCATCAAGGCGCTGCGCGACGAGGCGCTCCCGGTCTATGGCGATGGCAAAAACGTGCGGGACTGGATTCAAGTCGAAGACCACTGCCGCGCCGTCTGCTCCGTCCTCCTCGAAGGCCGGCCGGGCGAAGTCTATAACATCGGCGGCGACGGCGAACTGCAAAACATCGACGTGGTCAAAATGATCCTCGAGCGCCTCGGCAAACCCGAGAGCCTCATCAGCTACGTCACCGACCGCCTCGGTCACGACCGCCGCTACGCCATCGACTCCACCAAAACGCAACGCGAACTCAACTGGAAACCGCTCCACCGTCCCGAGCAGGGCATCCGCGATACCATCGACTGGTACGTGGCCAACCGCGCCTGGTGGGAACCGCTGCTCAACCGATAAGCCCCGTGCCTTCCCCGAAAAATCTCGTCATTCTCGGCAGCGGCGGACGCCTCGGCGCGGCCCTCGCGCGTGGCTACGCCACGGAAGCCCGCGTGATCGGCTTCAACCACAGCCAGCTCGACCTCGCCTCGCCCGCCGCCATCGACTGCGCCCTGGCCGGGCTCGACTTCGACGCGCTCATCAACTGCGCCGCTCTCACCAACGTGGACTACTGCGAGACCCACGAGGAAGAGGCCTTTGCCGTCAACGCCAGCGCCGTGCGCCAGATCGCCGAAATCTGCGACCGCAAACGCGCCCGCTGCATCCACTTCAGCACGGACTATGTCTTTGACGGCACCCGGCGCGAGCCCTACGCCGAGACCGACGCCACCTGCCCCCTGAGTGTCTATGGCGCGTCCAAGCAGAGGGGCGAAAGCGAGCTTCTCAACATCTCCGGGGAGCACCTCGCCGCCCGCGTCTCCTGGGTCTTCGGGCCCGACCGCCCCAGCTTCGTGGATCAAATCCTCAAGTGTGCCTTGGAGACAGACCAACTCCAGGCCATCGGCGACAAATGGTCCACCCCCACCTATACGCTCGATCTCGTCGAATGGCTGCGCCCCCTGCTCTGGGAGCGCCCCGTCGGCGGTCTCATCCATCTCGCCCAAAGCGGTGCCTGCACCTGGCAGGAATACGGCCAGCACGCTCTGGATTGCGCCGCCCAAGCCGGCTTCCCCCTCAAAGGCCGCACCGTCGCCTTTCAGGCCATGGCCGATCTGAAGGCGTTCATCGCCAGACGCCCTGTCTATACCGTGCTTTCCACCCGGCGGCTCACCGAGCTCACCGGCATCACCCCGCGCCCCTGGCAGGACGCCGTCGCCGAATACGTCCGGCGTGTTTGGAAGTCCTGAGGCGATGCCTCAAGCTGTTAGGGGACCGCGCTTTTGATGTGGACTCCCTCTTTGAGGGGCAACAACCTAGCGGGTATTGAGCATCCCACCCATTGGTCCCTGGCTCTCCCAGCGTTCGGGGCGGTTCCAGGGGATGGTTCGCACGGAGTCGGGTTTATTCGCATCCGGCGTGTCCGAAGCGCAACCCGCCAGAAGCAAGGTGGCCGTGGCCACCAAGAATAACAGGCATTGGCGAATCATAAGAAAGCCCTTCGGATTTTCCGGCTAGGAACCGGAGGGGAAGATCACCACATCCCCCGGCTGGATGGAGGTCCCCTTGGAGAGGGTTCCCGGCTGGATGTCGGCGATGCAGGTGGAGGGTTCCACCGAGGTCACGCGCAGCTTGGCCACCATCATGTTGCCACGTTTGACAACCAGCGACGTTCCCGTCATCACGCCCTGTTTGTCACCGATGCTCAGGACCGCAAAATTCCAGTTGCCGTTGACGGCGAGCACCTTGCCTTCCAAGCCCGGGCGCATGGCTTTTTCCAGACGCAGTTTGGCATCCGTTTCAAGAGCGACCATTTTCTTTTCTGCATCTTCTTTGGCAGCCACGGCGGCTTTCAAGTCCTGCTCCGCTTTGGCAGCTCTGGCTTCGGCGACTGTCACCTTCTCGGTCAGCGCGGGGTCAGGAGCGGCAACACCAGGACCGCCAGTGGGGTTCGCATCTTCGATCTTTTTAGTTAAAGCGGCGATTTCCGTGGTCTTGGTCTGAACCAATGCCGTGGCATCCGCCAAATCCGTTGTCAGCTTTTGCGCCTGCGCCTTGGCCTCATCGCGAGCTTTCTGCACCTCGACGACTTTTTCATTCGCCGCCTTCATCTCGCCCTGAGCCACCTTGAGTAAATCCGTGTTCTTTGCGAGGTCGGCACTCGCCTTTTCATATTTGCCCTGGTTCGTTTTGCTGTCCTCGCGGGCGGCATCAAGCGTGGCTTTGTTTTGCAAATTTTGGTAGCCAGTGATTCCGGAGAGAAGGATCACGGTACCGAGCAAAATTCGAGGAAGGAGGGAAGAACTGGCCATAGGAGATGTGTGTGAATTAGGGGGATGCGCGGGGGTGCGCTTCGTTTATCGGGATACTTTTACGCCGCATCTGGCAGGGAATGCAAGCCGTTTGACACAAAAAAATTGTCAACGGGCATTTTTCTGCCGATAGTCTCCTTGTCGCCAGGGACTGCGGATTGAGAGCAGGCCAACCCCGCCAGGGCAGGAATGCAGCAACGGTCGTCTGACTCTCCTTGTCGTAGCTCTCTGGCGGCTTTTTTTACCCGTGCCTAAAGCCGACCCATCGGTTCGGTCAAAAACGCCGGTTGAGGCGTTGCGCCCACGGTGCCGCAGCGGACGGTGCCCCGCTCAAAACGCAGGGTGGCCGAGCGCTGCTCGACGCCATCGGGGGATTCGGCCACGATGGGAATCTCGCACGCGCCATCAGGGAATACGAAGTGGTAGCGGAAGGTGCCGTCGGGATTGAGGGGGATCGGCTTGTCGTCGATCCAAACTTTGGCGCGCGGGTCTGTGCCGCCATAGAAAATGACTTCGGCGTTGACGTGCAGGAAGAATTCCCGGGGCCTGCCAAAGGGCTGCGCGCTCCAGCTTGCCCCCAGCCCGGAGCTGAATGCGCCCGAGGCACCACCGAGACCGCCGGACCAGGAGCTCAGCCACGAACTCCAAAAACTTGATTCCGCGCGCGACGCGCCGCCCCACGAGGAGAGCCAGGAACTCAGGAAGACCGAGGAGACGGAGGTCACGCCCGCGCCGCCCGACCACGAGCTCAGCCAGGAACTCCAGAAGCTCGACTGCGCTCCCGCCGCGCCGGCCCAGGAAGTGAGCCAGGAGCTCCAAAAGTTTTCCCCTTTTGCCGCCGCCTGCCATGAGCTTAGCCAGGAACTTTGGAAAGTTTCCGATGCGCCTGCTGCCACGGACCAGGAGCTCAGCCACGAACTCCAGAAGGCGCCTTGTGCGGCACCGGGCCAGGAGGCCAGCCAGGAGCTCATCGCAGCGCTTTGCTGCGCGCCGGGCCAGGAGGCCAGCCAGGAACTCAGGGCGCTGCTGGGAGCGCCCGCGCCCGGCCAGGAAGCCAGCCAGGAACTCACGGCGCGGCTTTCGGCTGCGCCAGGCCAGGAGGCCAGCCATGAGGCGAAGGCCCCCATTTCTTCCGCGCCCAGCCAACTGCTGAGCCAGGAGCTGATTTCGCCGACTTCCATGGCGGCTCGCCAAGAGGCCAGCCACGAACTCAGGCCAAAGCCGATGCCGCTGAAAAGGCTCGCCACGCCGCCTTCCACGCCGGGCGGGAAGAGGCCGCTGGAGCTTTCGCTGGAGAGCCGTTCCTGCAACTGCTTGCGCAGGATCCGGTCCACCTCCGCCGCGCCCAGAGCCATTATTTCGTTGAAGTCGTTGCCCAAAAGTGCCGCGAGCAGACGGCGCTGTTCGTCCGTCCATTCCGGGACCTGCCCCAGCACAAACGCCAGTTTGCGGCCTTCGTTCTGGATGCGCGCCAACACGTCGAGCAGGGATTCGCCTTCGCCGCGCGCCGGTTCCACCAGATCGAGCATTTTCTGGAATGCGAGGTGGTAGGGCACTGTGGCGAAGGTGTCAGCCACTTGATCAGACATGCCGTCCGAAGGTGTGGTGGCATCATTGGAACGGGCGATGATTTCCCAGTTGCCCGCTTGGTTTACAAAGCCCAGTTCGGCATAAAACGCAGCATTGCCGCGCCCCGCGGAAATATACCAATTGCGCGCCTCCGGGGTCACCTCGGCACCGTAGGCTTCCGCCCCTCCCTCGGCGTGATGCAGCTTCAGGAGCACCTTGCCGTCACGCATCCGCGAGGAGGGATACTGATTCCAGTCCACATCCCAGTAACAAAAGAGCCACTGCGGATCGCGGGCGACCAAGTAAAGGGACTGCGTCCCATAGGAGGAGGGAAGGGTGCCCAGCTCCTCAAAATCAGGGATTTCAGAACTGCTCGTGGGCGGCTCGCCGATCGTCGCCTCATACTTGTGCACGTCTTCCTCCGGTTTCCCTTGGACCACCGGTTGTTTGGAGAGCTGAAATGCTGGCTTTTTGCCGGCAGTTCGAGACTTCGCAGTTTTCCCTTTTTCAATGTTTCCCATAGCCCGTAATCGTGATTTATGGTCGTGTTTTGTGGCTGCTTGTTGACCCGTAGCGATGCTAAAGTCAAGTTAAGACAACGCAATCAAATTTCATACAATCAGGTTTCGCCCTACAAATTCAGGGCAATCCTTGCCGATGCCGCCATAAGGTTGTAACAATGGGCCTCTCATGTTGACTAAACGCATCATTCCCTGCCTCGATGTTCACGATGGAAAGGTCACGCGCGGCGTGCAATTCGGCAAAGCCGAAGCGGGCGAGCTGCGCAATGTGGGCGATCCCGTGGAACTGGCCGTCCGCTACAACGCGCAGGGTGCCGACGAGATGGTTTTCTTTGACATCACCGCCAGCGCGCACGGGCGGGCGTCGATGATCGACGTGATCGAAAGGACTGCCGATCAATGCTTTATGCCGCTTACTGTCGGTGGCGGCATCCGCACGGTGGAGGACATGAGCCTGATGCTCAAGGCCGGGGCGGACAAGATCAGCATCAATTCCTCGGCCATCGCCACCCCGGAGTTGATCAGCGCGGGAGCGGAGCGGTTTGGCAGTCAATGCATCGTGGTTTCCATCGACGCCAAACGGGTGGCCCCGGGACGCTGGGAGGTTTTTTCGCACGGCGGACGCAAAGCGACCGGGATGGACGCCGTGGAGTGGGCCTGCAAAGCCGTCGCGCTCGGGTCCGGGGAGATCGTGCTCAACTCGATCGACGCGGACGGCACGAAAGCCGGGTATGATCTGGTCATCACGCGGCGCATCAGCGAAAGCGTCCCTGTCCCGGTGGTGGCCAGCGGCGGCGCGGGCAAGCTCGAGCACATGAGCGAAGTCCTCGCCCTCGGCAAAGCGGACGCGGTGCTCGCCGCCAGCGTCTTCCACTTCGGCCAGTACACCGTGGCGGAGGTGAAGCAATACCTTGCCAGCCAGGGGGTGGCAGTAAGGTTGGTGTAGGTTTCGGACGGCTCACCAGGACGCCGTAATTATTCTCGCATCACACTCAATATCAGCGCAGTTTCACGCGATGCCGCAGGTAGGTGGGGACGTCCAGGTCCTGGCCGTCCACGATGGTCGGCTCGCTCTTTTCAAAGCGTCCGCGTGTGACCGGCTCAAACTGCATCACTTCCTGCTGGGGCGCTTTGGAGGACGAAGTGGGAGCGGTGGAGGCCATTTCTGCGGCGGAGAGGAGTTCCGGTGAATGAGGCTGCGGCGCGCTTGCGGGGCGACGCTCCACGCGGGGGACGAGCGGTCGCGGAGCGAATACCGGCGGAGCGGGGACGGGGTTCTCTGGAATCGGTTCGGGCTCCGGCACGGCTTCCATTACGGGCTCCGGCACGGCTTCGATTACGGGCTCCGGCGTGGGTTCCGGTTCCGGCGCAACTTCCGTTGCAGCCTCGGGCTCTGGGGCAGCTTGCAGGGCGGGGACCGGTTCGGGCTCCGGCGTGGGGAGGCTTGCGGGTTCTGCCACCGGCGCTGGCTGCGGTGCGGACCTTTCGGGGAACGGGCGGCGCAGCATGCGCCCGGGCACGGGGGGCGTGATTTTTGCTGGCGCGGGGGCAGTCGGTTCCTGGGTGGCTGGCGCGTCTGCCGGTGCGGTGGGTTCCTCCCCAAAGAGCGAAATCTGTGTGGTCGCCGTGCGCAGGCCGCGCGGCTTTTCCGGACGCTGGGGAGGCGGCGGAGCTTGTTCGACGGGCGGCTCCTCGGCTTGCGCAGCAAACTCCACGCCGGGAGCGTTCAATTCGAAAACTTCGGGTTCTGCCGGCGCCGTTACGGGCTCTGTCGGCGCTGTCTCCTGGACCACCGGGGTTTCTGTTTGGAAATCTCTGACTTCCGCCGTGGCAGGCTGCTTTTCTTTTGGCGCTGCGATTGTCGGTTCGGCAGGCGCGGGTGTCTGGCGGGTGCGCGGTGCAACGGCAACCGGGACCGGGGCGACGCGCTCCTGCGGCACAACGAGGGGCCGGGGCCGCACGGCTTGCGATTGGTCTGCGGAGAGGGAACTCAGGATGGTCACGGTGAGGCGACCGGAAAGCCCGGGATCGACGGCGGCTCCGAAAAGGATCCGGGTGCGGTTGTCCACGTGGCGGTTGAATTCCTCCATGGTGAGCTGCACCTCGTCGAGCGTGAGGTCCGGCCCGCCGCAGATCTGGATCAGGACGGTTTCGCAATCGCGCAGCATGCGGCCCTTGTCCATGAGGGGATTTTTGAGCGCCTGCGCCAGGGCGTCGTAGGAGCGGTTGCTGCCCTCGGCATCGCCGTAGCCGAAAAGGCAGCGGGCGTTCACGGTTTGCAATACCGCTGCGATTTCGTCAAAGCCGAGGTGGATCAACCCGGAGCGGTTGAGCAGCGCCGCGAGGGCCAGAACGCTTTGGCTGAGGGTTTGGTCCGCGGCGGTGAAGGCCATCTGGATACCGGCCTTGGGCGGCGTGGCGTTGCCCATCCTGTCATTTTCGAAGCAGATGACGGCGTGGGCTTGTTGTTGCAGGGCAGCGAGGGCATCGGCAGCTTGCATGGAGCGGCGTTTGCCCTCAAAGTTGAACGGTAGCGTGACTACAGCGATCACGAGCGCCCCGGCTTCCCGGGCCAGTTCCGCCACGAGCGGCGCCGCGCCGGAGCCCGTGCCTCCACCCAACCCGGCGAGTACAAAAACGGCCTCCACGCCTTCGAGTGCGGAGCGTATTTCCGTCGCGGCTTCCTCGGCGGCGGAGCGGCCGAGTTCGGGGTCTCCCCCCGAACCGAATCCGCGCGTGGCTTCGAGGCCGAGCTGGATTTTCTCTCCAGCCACGGAGGCGACGAGCGCCTGGGCGTCGGTGTTGACGGCGACGAGGCAGGATGGGGCCACCCCGTCGAGGGCCATCCGGTCGAGCGCGTTCGCTCCCGCCCCGCCGATCCCGATGATTTTGATGTTGCGGGCCGCCGGGGCGGCGTTTCGTGGGGTGAATTCAATCATATGCAGGATGATTAACGTTTTCCGAAGAGACCCTTTAGCCTGTCAAAGATGCCGTTTTTTTGCGGGCGGTTCGCGTAGGTGGCCTGCCCATAGCGCAGGAGACCGATGGCGGTGGAGAAATGCGGGTTTTCGCTGGCAGCGATCAGCCCGGAGGTCGCCTTGGCGTGGGCGGTGTCGGCGGGGATGTTGAAGACCTCCTGGGCCAGCGCGGCGATGCCGCGCATGTGCGAGGTGCCGCCGGTGATGACGATGCCCGCGCCGAGCATCGGCAGGAACGGTTCGCCTTCGATGGCCCTCTTGATCAACTCGAAGGTTTCGCGCAGCCGGTAGTGGATGATGGTGTTGAGCGTCTCGCGTTCGATCTCGCGGCCCGCGAAGCCGGTTTCGTCCCTGAGATAGATCGTTTCGCCCGGGAGCGCGTTGCCCAGCGTGGCATCGCCTTCTTCGAGTTTGAGCCGCTCGGCCTTGGCCATCGGGATGCGCAACCCCATGGAAATGTCGTTGGTGATGTGGTCGCCGCCGATGGCCAGCACGCCGCTGTGTTGCACCGCGCCCTCCACGTAAACAACGAAGTCCGAGGTGCCGCCGCCGATGTCGATGACCAGCGCCCCGAGGTCCTTTTGTTGCTGGGTGAGGATCGCCTGCGCCGCGGCGTACCCGGTGAAGACGACGTCCTCGACCTCGATGCCGAGTTCCTTCACGCAACGCACCGTGTTGCGAATGCGGTTATTGACGCCGTGAATGATGTGAAAATCCGCCTCCAGCATGCGTCCGAGCATGCCCACGGGGTTGAGCACGCCGTCCTGGCCGTCCACGTAGTAGCGCTGGAGGATGGTGTGCAGGAAGGCGTTTGGCTGGGGGATGTTGACATCGCGGGCGCTGATGGCCACGTCTTCGCAATCGGTCTCGTCGATTTCCTCGCGGTCCTCGGGGAGATTGACGCAGCCGCGGTTGTTGAACGCCTTGATGTGTGAGCCGGTCACACCGACGAACACGGCCTTGATGGTGACGTCGCTCTTGTCCTCGGCGTCGGCGATCGCCTCGCGCACGCATTTGTGCACATTTTCGAAATCGACGATCTCCCCCTTGCGAATGCCGCAGGAGGGCGCCTGGCCGACTCCCAGAATCCTTATGGGGCCGTCCGGTTTTGTTTCGCCCACCACCACGCAAACCTTGGAGGTGCCGATTTCTAGTCCGACGAGGATATTGTCTTTGGCCATCGTGAGTGCGTCTTCGTCTTGTTAAAGTGTGTGGATCGTAAATGCCCGCGCGGCTAGTTCACCGGTTCCGCCCTCCGGATGAGAGGTTCGGCGCGGTGAACGACCGGTTCGGCCCGCTTGAGGGTCTGCGCGGAGTTTGAGGTGGTTGAGGCGGTTTTTTTCTTGGCGGGCGTCTTCGTTTTCTTGTCCGCACCTGATCCGGCATCGCCCCCTTTTGCGGGCACTTTTTCGGCGAGAGCTGCAAGGGGTTTGGAGACCTCGCCGTTTGCGGCATCCTCCGTCGCCGTTGCGTCCGGGGCGGAAGGGTCGGTCAGGATGGCAGGGATGTTGCGTTCTACCATCAGGTTGACGGTGCGGATTTCCTTGCCCTGCGCGGCGGCGTAATCGAGCACGGCGCCGAGGCGGTCAAGTTGGCGGCCGATGTCGTCCAGACCGAAGGTGAGCTTGGAGCGCATGGCGTCGGTGGCGATGAGGCAATAACGCTTGGAAAGGTCGATACTCTGGAGGTGGAACCGGTTGGCGTCAGCGTTCTTCAGGACCAGCTCCAGGGCGGCGCACACCTCGGGAGTTTCGACGGTTTCGCCCGGCAGATAGTTCTCCACGGGAGCGCCGAAAATGGCGGGCAAGCGGAGGTATTCCGGCAACTGGCGCTTGGGTTTGAACAGGACGCCCTTGCTGTCAATGAGGAACGATTTTTCGGAGGTGGAGGGGTCCGTCGTTTTGGCTTCGGCCAGCCATGCCACCGGGCGGCGTTCGGTGATTTCGATGGTGATCTTGCTGGGGAGCGCGCGCTGGATGTCCACGCGCTCCACCTGTGGCAGTGCGGCGAGGGCTTCGCGGGCTTTGGCGAGGCTTACCTTGAAGATGTTCTGGCCGATTTTGAGCCCGGCGGTGGAGAGGACCACCTCGCGGGAGAGCGCCGCGCCGTCGTCCACGATCTCGACCGCCGCTAGGTTGTAATCGGGGTTTTTCAGGAACATCCGGTTCACCATTTCGCGGCCGCCCAGGAAGGCTCCGGCCACCAGGCTGAAGGCGAGAGCGATTTTGCATCCCCAGAGCAGGAGGGTGCGGTTGCGCTGCCGCGTGGCCATTTCCGCACGGACTTTTACCTCCAGTATGCCTTGCGTCTTCTGGGGACGGCCCCGGTTGGCGCGGCGTTTGTTGTTGGCGGGGGAGCGGGAGATCATGGGTGGAAGCGGGAGAGGGAAAGTTCGGCGATGCGTTCGCAGAGACGCGGGTAGGGGATTCCGGCGGCGGCGGCGGCTTCGGGGAGAAGGCTTGCCTGGGTCATGCCGGGGATCGTGTTGATTTCAAGGACCACCGGTTCGCCGTTGGGGCGCAGGAGCACGTCCACGCGGGAATAGACTTCGAGGTCCAGCGCGCGGTGCGCGGCCAGCGCGGTCTGCTGGACCCGGGCAGTGGTCTGCGCGTCGAGCGCGGCGGGGCAGAAGTGGTCCGCCGAGCCTTTGCCGGAGGGGTCGAGGAAAGGGTATTTGTTGGCGAAATCGTAGAAGCCCACCCGCGGGCGGATCTCGATGATGGGCAACGCCAGATCGCCGAGAATGCCGACGGTCAGCTCGCGGCCTTCGACAAATTCCTCCACCAGCAACTCCCTGGCGTAACGGGCCGCTTCCGCGACGGCAGGGGGGATTTCCTCCGGCGTTTTTACGATGAAAACTCCCACGCTGGAGCCTTCGCACGGCGCTTTGAGCACGAAGGGCAAGGGCATGGACGGCGTGACGCCTGCGGGGACGATTTCGAATTTCGCGGTTGGCACGCCGCGTTCCACAAAGCGCGCTTTGCTCTGGAGTTTGTCAAAGGCGAGTTCGCTGCCGCGCACCCCTTCGCCGGTGTAGGGGATGCCGTGCGCCTCCAGTTCCCGCTGCAACTGGCCGTCCTCGCCGAAGGTGCCGTGGATGATGTTGAAGGCCAGGTCGATCCCCTCCGGCAACTCGAAGCCAGGGCCGCTCACGTCGATCTCCTGCACCTCCGCGCCGAGTTCCCGCAGGGCTCCGGCGACTCCAGCCGCAGAGGCGAGCGAGACCGCGCGTTCGGAGCCGGGGCCACCTTTGAGGACTGCGATGCGTTTGCGGGCAAGGATACTCATTTGAGAAAGGTCTGCGTTTCGCCGACGATCTGCACTTCGGTCTCCAGGGCGATGCCCCGTTGTTCCAGGGCGGCGGTTTTGATTTGTTCGATGAGCGCCAGCACGTCGCTGGCGGTAGCGTGGGCGTCGTTGACGAGAAAGTTACCGTGCAAGTCCGAGACGCAGGCCCCGCCGATGCGCGTGGTTTTGAGCCCGAGCTCCTCAATGAGCTTGCCCGCGGGGCATTCCTCCGGGTTTTTGAAGGTGCAACCCGCGCTCGGCTCCTTTGGCTGGATGGCCCAGCGTTTGTGCGCGTAGTCGTCCATCATGCGGCCGATCTCCGCTTCCGGTCGGGCGAATCCCTCGAACACCGCGCTGGTGGCATACTGGCGTCCGAGACTGGGGACTCCCCGGTAACGGATTTCCAGATCGGCGGGAACCCGCTCGTGGATTTGTCCCTCGGAATCCACCACGCGCAGCGAAAGCACCTGGCCGAACGTCTCGGCGCCCATCGCTCCTGCGTTCATGCGCAACGCGCCGCCGACACAGCCGGGGATGCCTTCCATCCATTCAAAGCCGCCGATGCCCGCCGCCTTGGCTGCGAGCGCGACCTCCTTGAGCTTCACGCCTGCACCGGCGGTGATGCGCAGACCCTCGATGTCCAGCCGGTGAAATTCGCCGCGGTCAAGATGGACCACCACGCCCTGGATGCCGCCGTCGCGCACCAGCAGATTTGAGCCGCGCCCGATGACCATCAGCGGAATGCCGTTCTTGTGGGCGTGCGCCGCCAGCCGCGCGAAGCCCGCTTCGGTCTCCGGTTCCGCCCAGAACTGAGCCGGACCGCCCACGCGCAGGGTGGTGTGTTTGGCGAGCGGTTCATAGAGTTTTACCACGCCTTCGCCCATCGTCTCCTGCATCGCCTCCATCGCCGCGAGATCGCGGGCGAGAAGGGCCCCCTGTTCATGGATGTTCCCGGCGCCGAGGCTCACGATGCAATCGCCCGGAGCGAGCATCCGCCCCACTTCCAGGACCATCTGCGCGCGGTCGGGGATGTAGTGGCCGCCCTTGTGTCCATGGTCGGCCATCGCATCGGCGATGGTCTGGCCGGTGACGCCGGGGATGGGCGGTTCGCTGGCGGGGTAGATGTCCGCGAGGAAGACAAACTGGGCGTCGTCAAAGGCGCTTCCAAACTCGTCCTTGAGCTTGAGCGTGCGGGTGTAGCGGTGGGGTTGGAAAAGGGCGATCGTGCGCGCGCAACCGCCGCCGCGCGCCGTGGCCAGCGTGGCGCGGAGCTCGCTGGGGTGATGCGCGTAGTCGTCCACGACCAGAAATTTTTCGCTGCGGTATTTGATGTCGAAGCGCCGCCGGGCTCCGCGAAAGGAGGCGAGCGCCGTGGCGATTTTTGCGAACGGGATGTCGATTTCGCAGGCCAGGGCGATGACGCTCATGGCGTTGCTTACGTTGTGGCGTCCGGGGACGTTGAGTTCGATTTCCCCGAGGCGTTCCCCGCGGCAGATCACGTCAAAGCGGGATTGGAAATCCGCGTTGCGCAGTGCGTCAAAGCGATAGTCCGCGCTCACCGCGCCCCCGAAGGAAACGGCGCCCGCACGGCCGCCGCAAAGCCGGGCGGCATGGGGATCGTCGGCACAATAGAAGACCGTGCTGCGGGTCTGATCCATCAACTGGACGAAGACCGCCTCGATGGCGGCAAGGTCTTCGTAGTAGTCGAGGTGTTCCTCCTCGATGTTCAGGATGATGGCGTGCTCGACGTGGTAGTTGGCGAGTGTGCCGTCGCTTTCATCCCCCTCGGCCACGAACCATTGCCCGTCGGTGTCCCAGTGGGCGTTGGTGCCGAGGATCGGGATTTCCGCGCCGACGTAGTGGGAAGGTTTCACGCCCCCCCCGCGCAACACATGCGCAGCCATGGAGGAGGTGGTTGTCTTGCCGTGCATGCCGGCCACGACAATCCCTTTCTTGCACTGCATGATGGCGGCGAGGGCGTCGGCCCGGCGCACCATGCTCACCCCCTGGCGGATCGCCTCGTCGTATTCCACGTTGCCGGGGCGGATCGCCGAGGAATAAATCACCAAATCTGCGTAGTGAATGTTGGCGGCGTTCTGGGGTTGGTGAAACTCCAAGCCGAGCTGCTTGAGCCGCTCCACTTCCACGGTGGAGACTTTATCCGAGCCGGAGACATCGTGCCCCATCGCCAGAAGCAGCCCGGCGATGCCGCTCATGCCGGAGCCGGCCACGCCGATGAGATGGATGCGGAGTTCGCCTCCGCATAAAATCTCCGCAAGATATTCACTGGTGTCGTTCATTTCATTCTTTCAATCGCGTCTGCAACATTCACTGCGGCGTCGCGTGGCGCGAGTTCTCCGCTGCGCTCGGCCATGTGTTGAAGCCGGGCCGGAGTCGCCATGAGCCCGCGAATTTCTCCGGCAAGCGTTTCCCCCAGCGTTGCGCTCTCTTTTAATAGCGTAGCCGCTCCCGCTCGGGCAAATATTTCCGCGTTCAATTGCTGATGATTTTCTGCGGCGTGGGGGTAGGGGATCAGGAGGGAGGGGAGCGAGAAGTGGGAAATCTCAGAGAGGCTGGCCGCGCCGGACCGGGCGACGACCAGGTCTGCCGCGCTGTAAGCGTTCTCCATCTGGTGGCAAAACGCCGCCACATGCGCCGCAACACCCTCCTTGCGGTAGGCCCGCTCCAGCTCCGGCGCGTCCGTGGCCCCTGCCAGGTGGAGAATCTGTATGTCCCCGAGCTTGCCTCCCACGGCGGCGGCCCGCATCGCTTCGTTGATGCCGTGAGCCCCCTGGCTGCCCCCCATGACCAGAAGCGTCTTGCGGTCCGGGCGCAAACCGAACTGCGCGAGCGCCTGCTCCCGGGGAACCCGCAGGGCGAGCGAACGCCGGATGGGCGTGCCGGTCACCACGCAGCGCGCGCGCGGGAAATGGCGTTGGCATTCCTCAAAGCCGAGCAGCACGGCGTCGGCCAGGCGGGCGTTGAGCCGGTTGGCCTTGCCGGGAATGGCGTTGGACTCGTGGACGAACGTGGGCACGCGGCGGAATTTCCCCGCCAGGATCGGGGCCGTGGAGGTGAACCCGCCCATGCCGAGCACGGCGTCGGGCTTGAACTCGGAAAAGATGCGCCTGCACGGGGAGAGGCTGGCATTGAAGCGCGTAAAAAAAGTCAGGATCGCGGGGGAAAGGAGGCGGGGCAGGCCGATGCTCGGCAGTTTCTCGAAGCGGAACTCGCGGCGGCCTTGGATAGCAAGGGCATCGACCTCCTTTTCCGAGATGAAAATGAGCACCTCGTGGCCGCGCTCAAGCAGCACTTCGCCCACGGCCAACGCCGGAAACAAATGCCCGCCTGTGCCACCGCCTGCGATTGCAAATTTCATGGGAAAAGGGTCTGCGAATTGCCGTCAGCGTGTGGGTTAAATCCTCGGGGTCAACAAGTTCCGGGGCCGGGTGGCGGCGCGCACGACGGGCTCCGCGCCGTTGCGGTAGATGTTCAGGAGGATGCCCACGCCGAGCATGCAGAAAAGCAGATTGGAGCCGCCGTAGCTGATAAAGGGGAGGGGGATGCCCTTGTTGGGCAGCAGCGCCGTGGTCACGCCGATGTTCAGCGCGGACTGAAGGGCGATGATCACGGTGATCCCGGTTCCAAGGAGCATGCCGAAGCGGTCCCGGGCATTGAGGGAGATGGCGATGCCGCTCACGATCATCACGACGTAGCAGAAGACGATCAGGAGAGTGAAGATCAGCCCGAGTTCCTCGCCGATGGTGGGAAAAATAAAATCCGTGTGTGCTTCCGGCAGATACATGAATTTTTGCCGGCCCAAGCCCAGGCCCAAGCCGTCGGTTCCGCCGGAGCCCAAGGCGATCAAGCCGTTCCATTGCTGGTTGCCGGCCCCGTCCTTGTATTTTTCCAGATCGAGAAACGCCATCATGCGGCCCAGGCGGTTCGGAATGCAGATGGCCGCGCCCAGAATCCCCGCCAAGCCAAGGACGGGCAGCGGAAGAAGCTGCCAGAGGCTCGCTCCCCCCACGAAGATCATGGCCAAAGCCGTGCAACCGAGGATGGCTGTGGTGCCAAGATCGACTTCCGGCGCGATGAGCCCCATGAAAACCCCCACGCCCATAAGGGGAAAGAGAAGCCCCTTCAAAAACTCCCGGCGCGCTTGCTCGTAACGATGAAGCCAGGCGGCGAGAAAAATGATGGCGGCGAGTTTGCCGAGCTCCGAAGGCTGAAAGGTGAAAGCGCCAAGACGGATCCAGCGATGCGAGCCCTTGATGTCCTTGAACAAGAAACACGCCACCAGCAACACCACTGCAATGCCGAACCAATAAGGCCAGGTTTTTTGCCAAAAGCGGTAATCGACCAGCGCCGCCCCGATGCACACCACCAACGCGATGCCGAGCCACAAGGCCTGACGTTTGACGAGGCTCGCCGGATCCCATTCCTTTTCCGGGGCTGCCTCGCCCGCTGTTTCCGTCTTCGCAGCGTCTTTTTTCACCCCGGGCTGTTTTGCGGCGGCTGCATTCGCGGCGGCTTCGGTTTTGGGCTTGGTCTTTTTGACCTTGAAGGCGTCACGGCTGAACGCGCTGGTGCTAAAGAGCATGACGATCCCGATCACCACCATCGTGGTGACGGAGAGCAGCAGGCCCAGAACAGCGCTTTTCATAAGGGGGTGCGGCGGTGAAAAGGCTAGTTGTTGGCAACGCGGGGTTTGACCGGGATGCGGAGTTTCTGCCCGATGCGGAGTTTCTTGGGATCGTCGATCTGGTTGAGCTTGAGCAGGTCGTCGTAGAGGACGTGGTGTTTTTTGGCGATGGACGCCGGGCTGTCGCCTTTGGCCACGGTGTAGGTCGTGCCGGAATCCTTCACCTCGGGGTTGGCCGGGGCGGTTTTTTTCACCGTCGTGGAGGGGGTTGGCGCGGTCACTGCCTTGGTGGCTGCAACCGTCTGGGCTTTGGCGGGCGCGTCTGTTTTGGCGGAAGCGGGCTCCGCTTTGGAGGCGACTGGCGCAAGGTGGGAATCGAAGGCGTGCGGGCGGTGCATTTTGATCCGCTCAAAAGCGAAAATGCCGCCGGCGGCGACAAGGTGCAGCACGACCATCACCACGAGCGCGGTGGTGAAGCTCGTCGTCGGCTCCTGCTCCTCTTCAATCTCGGAAGCGCGGGAAGCGCGGCGTGCGACGGTGGCCTGAAGTGTCTGCCGCGCAGGGGCGGCAGGCTTTGCGGATTTCGCGAAGGGGAATTTCATAGGGCGGTTTGGGTTAAGGAATGGACAAGGTTGCGAAATTGGTCGCCGCGGTCGGCGTAACTCTTAAACATGTCAAAGGAGGAAGTGCCCGGGGAGAAGAGCACCACGTCGCCCGGTTGGGCGGCGGCGCGGGCGAACTTCACCGCGTCGGCAAGGGTGGCGGCGTGTTCGCAGGGGACGCGGGAAGCCCAGAAACCGGCGATGCGCGCGGCCATCTCGCCGATGAGGATGACGCGCCGGGCTTTGGCGGCGACGAGATCCGTGAGCGTGTCAAACTCGAACCCCTTGTCCTTGCCCCCGGCGATGAGCACCACGGGGCGGGCTTCGGAGAGCAGCGCTTTTTCGAGCGCGTCGAGGTTGGTCGCCTTGGAGTCGTTGACGTAATCCACGCCGTCGAGCGTCCCCACTTTTTCGCAACGGTGCGGGAGCGCCTGGTAGGTGGAAAGCGCCTCCACCATGGTGGCGAAGTCGAGGCCGCGCACGGCTCCCACGGCGAGGGCCGCCATGAGGTTCTCGGCGTTGTGCAGGCCGCGCAACCGGGTGTCCGCCATGCGCAGAACCGGCAGGCCGTGGAAATGGATGACGCCCTCGCGCAGGTCAAAGTCCCCGCCGTTGGAGTAGGCGCTAAAGGTGAGCGTGCGGGCTTTGAGCGGCGGCAGTTTGTCCTCGAGTTTGACGATCGCCACATCTTCCGCCGTCTGGTTCTCGAAGATGCGCAGTTTGGCCGCGTAGTATTCCTCCATGGAGGCGTAGCGGTCGAGGTGGTCGGGCTGGAAATTCAGCCAGACGCTGATGGCCGGGCGGAAGGTGCGGATCGTCTCCAGTTGAAAGCTGCTGACCTCCAGGGTCATGAGGTCCAGGTTCTTGCTTTCCTGAACGCGCGCGGCAAACGCGGGGCCGATGTTCCCCGCCGCGAGGGTGCGCACGCCGCAGGCGTTGAGCATCCGTTCCACGAGCTGCGTGGTGGTGGTTTTTCCGTTGGTGCCGGTGATGGCCACCACGGGGCAGGCGCACAAGGTCCAGGAAAACTCCAGCTCGCCGAGGAGCGTGATCGATTTGGCCGTGAAGTTCCGGACGATGGGCGTCACCGGGTCGATGCCGGGGCTGAGCACACCGAGATCGTACACCGTGGGGTCGCTTTCCGCTTCCGCTCCCAGAATGACCCGGATGCCAGCGGCGCGGAGGCGGTCGGCGGCGGCGCGGAGCTTTTCCGAGTCGCCGCTGTCGAGCACGGTGACGCATGCCCTTTCCTCCAGAAGGCGCATGGCAGCGGCTTCCCCGCTGGAACCGAGGCCGAGCACGGCGACTTGTTGATTGGCGTAGGAAGGGTTCATCAGCGGAGTTTCAAGGTGGCGATGCCGAGGGAGGCGAACATGATGGAGAGAATCCAGAAGCGGACGATGACGGTGTTCTCCTTCCAGCCGAGCAGTTCAAAGTGGTGGTGGATGGGGGACATGCGGAAGATGCGCTTGCCAGTGAGTTTGAAGCTGGCGACCTGGAGGATGACCGAGAGGGCTTCGATGACGAAGATGCCGCCCACCACGAGCAGCAGCAGTTCCTGCTTCGTGCAGATGGCCACCACGCCGAGCACGCCGCCGATGGCCAGTGAACCGGTGTCCCCCATGAAGACGCGCGCGGGATAGGCGTTGAACCAGAGGAAGCCCATTCCCGCCCCCACCAGCGCCATGCACACCACGGTGAGTTCGCCCGCCAGCGGGTAGTAGGGGATGTCGAGGTAACGGGCGATTTTGAAGTTCCCCGCGCAGTAGGCCAGGACCGAGTAAGCCAACGCGGTGGTGATGGTGCAGCCGGTGGCGAGCCCGTCGAGCCCGTCGGTGAGGTTCACGGCGTTGGAGGCGCCCACGATGACCAAGGCAAAGAAGAAGAAGGTGAACCAGCCGAGGTTGTGGATCAACGGTTGCTTATAGAAGGGGACGAAGAGTTCCCTCGACTGGATTTCCAGGGAGGGATTGCACAGGAAGAACGCCGTGACGATCCCCGCCAGGGCGAACTGCGCCACCAGTTTCAAGCGCCCGGGCAGGCCGTCGGATTTCTTTTTGGTCACCTTGATGTAGTCGTCGATGAACCCAAGCATCCCCAGCCAGACCATGGAAAAGAGCGCCAGCCAGACGAAGCTGTTGTCCGGGCGAGCCCAGAGCACGGAGGAAAGGGTGACGGCTCCCAGGATCAGCACGCCGCCCATGGTGGGAGTGCCGCGTTTGCCGCCATGAAGCTCGGCCAGCTTGTGGACTTCCTCCTTGGTGCGGATGGGCTGGCCGATTTTCAGGCCGATGAGCTTGCGGATCACCCAGTTGCCGAAGATGAGGCAGAGCAGGAAGGAGGTCATCGCGGCGCCGATGGCCCGGAACGTGATGTATTTGAACACGTTGGTCCCATCGATTTTATCCGCAAATAGGTGAAGGTAGTAGAGCACGGGTTTTTATGAAACGGGGTTGGCGGTGCGAAAGGCGGGGTGATCCAGCACGCGCTCCATGCGGGCGGCGCGGCTGCCTTTGAGGAGAACGAGATCGCCGGGGCGCGCGCGTTCCGCCAGAAATGAGGCGGCGGCTTCGGGATCGGGGAGGTGATGCACCTCCTTGAGTCCCGCCTGGCGGGCGGCTTCAGCGAGGTAACCGGCATCGGTTGCCCCCACGGCGATGAGCAGATTGATGCCCGCCGCGGCGGCATCCTGCCCCACGGACCGGTGCCCGCGTTCGGATTCGTGGCCGAGCTCGCCCATGCACCCGAGCACGGCGATGCGGGCGCCGTTGACGGGCAGCACCGCGAGTGTGCGCAACGCGGCGCGCATGGAATCCGGGTTGGCGTTGTAGCTGTCGTCGAGGATGTGAATGCCCCGCACGGTTTTCTGTTCCAGCCGGCCTTTGGTAAGGGTGCATTTGGCGAGCCCTGCGGCGGCGACGGAAAGCGGAATGCCGAAAACTCGTCCGGTGGCCATGGCCAGCAGCGCGTTCTCGATCATGTGCAGCCCCGGAACAGGCAGGGTGACTTCGGCTTGCTCGTCCCCGGCTTGCACGCGGAAGCGGCTTGCGCCAAACCCGGTTTCAAGGACGGTGGCGCTGAGGTCTCCGCATCCAATGCCGGTGGTGACGACCCTGGCCGGGCTGCGTCGGGCGATGGCTTCGCTGTAATCATCTGCCGCGCCGAGCACCAACTGGCCCGAGGCGGGCAACGCTTCGGCGAGCATCCCTTTTTCCTGGGCAATGGCCTCTCGGCTCCCCATGAACTCGATGTGCGCCACGCCGATGTTGGTGATGATGCCGACCTCCGGGGCGGCCATCGCCGCCAGCGGCGCGATTTCTCCGGGGTGGTTCATGCCGAGTTCAAAGACGCCGAGCTCGTCTGCCGCGCTCGCGCGCAGCATGGTGAGGGGCAGGCCGATGTGGTTGTTGAAATTCCCCTCGGTCTTCACCACGCGGTATTTTTCCGCCAGCACGGCGGCGACAAAATCCTTCGTGCTCGTCTTGCCGCTGCTGCCGGTGAGGGCGACCACCCTCAGCGGGAGCGAGGCGCGGTAGCGCGTGGCGATGGACTGCAAGGCCTGGAGCGTGTCAGCGACGCGGATCACGGGGAAGCCCTCGGGCAGTTCCCCCGCGAAGGAGGCTTCCACCACGGCGGCGGCGGCCCCAGAGGAGGCCGCCTGTAGGACAAACCCGTGGCCGTCAAAATTCTCCCCGCGCAACGCCAAAAACAGATCCCCTGGCTCCAGCTTGCGCGAGTCCGTGCAAACGCGCGTCACCGTTTGCGCGGGGTTGTCCCCGGTCAGAGTGCCGTTTGCCCATTGTGCGAGAAGTTGGAGGGGGGTGGCGTCCACCGAAGCTGTAATGCGTGTTTAGGGATTGCGGATGACGGATTGGAAAAACTGGCGCGCATCGCGCGTGTAAAGGGTGTCGTTCCAGACCAGGCGGCAGCGGATCCGGGCAAACCGGACACCGCGCGCGCGACTGTTCAGGGCCAGATGCGCATTAGCGGCGGCAACATCCTGGTGGGGCTCGCAATTCGCAAGCTGTGATCTGTCGGGTGTCTGGATATTCATGCAGGGCTGGGTTGGGGGGCTAGGGCTCCATTTCCACGGGTTTGGCTTCGACGGCCGTGCGCGCTATGGAAAGATCGTCGAAGGGGATGGTGTGATCGGCGAACTCCTGGCTCGTCTCGTGGCCTTTTCCGGCGATGAGGACGATGTCACCGGGCTCCGCGATGGAGATGGCATGGAAGATCGCCTCGCGCCGGTCCACCACGGTTTCATAATTTTTTCCCCGGAAGCCGGACTTGATCTCTTCGATGATCGCCTCCGGGTTTTCCTTGCGCGGGTTGTCGGAGGTGACAATGGCCCAGTCCGCCAGACGTTCCACGGCGGCGGCCATCAAGGGGCGCTTGGCACGGTCGCGGTCCCCGCCGCACCCGAAAACGACCAGGAGCCGCCGCGGGTTGAGGTCGCGCAGGGTTTGCATGACATTGGAGAGGGCGTCGTCGGTGTGGGCGTAGTCCACAAACACGCGGAATTGGCGTTTGACGGGCACCGGTTCAAGCCGACCCGGCACGCTGGGGGCGCTGGCCAGGGCGCGCACGGCTGTGCGGAGATCGACGCCGATGGACGCCGCACCTGCGAGCGCGGCGAGCGAATTGTAAACGTTGAAGGAGCCGATGAGGGGGAGGCGGACAAGATAGGTCTTACCCTGGGCGTCGAGCTGGTATTGCGTCCCGCTGACATCGGTTTTGATGGCGCTGGCGCGGAAGTCAGCCCGGGCATTGAGCCCGTAGGTTATCAACGGAAGTCCAGGGGCGTCCTTGCCGAGGCGGGCGATGAGCCGCTGTCCCCAGCGGTCATCCTGATTGATGACGACCTTCCCTTTTTTGTGCGCTTGCGCGGGAAGCTCGGTGAAGAGCTTCACCTTGGCCTCGTAGTAAGCGTCCATCGTCTGGTGAAAGTCGAGGTGATCCTGGGTGAGGTTTGTGAAGATCATCGTGTCAAACTCCACGTCGCGCACGCGACCCTGTGCCGATGCGTGGGAGGAGACCTCCATCGCCACCGCCCGGCAGCCTGCAGAACGGATTTGGAAAAGGAGTTCCTGCAAATCGAGCGATTCGGGGGTGGTCCGTGAAGCCGGCAGGATGCGGTCGCCGATTTCATAACGGATGGTGCCGATCAACCCGGCGCGGAGTTGGACCGCATCGCAGAGGTGCTTGAGCAGGAACGCGGTGGTGGTCTTGCCGTTGGTGCCGGTGATGCCCGCCACCTTCAGCCCCAGTGAGGGGCGTCCGTAGAATTCCGCCGCCAAGTCCGCCAGCGCCTGGCGCGCGTTCTTTACGACGATGAGCGTGGCGCCCCGCTGCGGTTGCTCCTCGTCGGTCAACACAGCCACCGCCCCGCGGTCGATGGCTGTTTCAATGAAGGCGTTGCCGTCCGTTTTCTCCCCGCGCAAGGCGACAAAAAGGGCGTTCTTTTGGACCCGGCGCGAGTCGTAGCAGATGGAGGCGATCTCCCGGTCAACCGGGCCGATCGTCATGACGGTGGAAATCTTGGAAAGGAGAGCTTTAAGTTGCATTCGAAAGGGTTAGTGGTCCGACTTTGTCAATTTGGCAACCGCTTCAGGCGCCGGTTGAATATCGGGGGGAATGTTCAGGCAGCGGGCGGCTTGTTCGCCGATGTGGGAAAAAGTCGGCCCCGCGACGAGGCCGCCGTAGTTCTGGGTTTCCCCCACGCGTGCATCGTACACCATGACCAGGCAGACCACCTGCGGGTCGCTCACCGGGAAGAAGCCGACAAACGAAGTGACATAGCGGTTGTCGTAATAGCCGCCGCCGTTCGGGCGCGCGATCTGTGCGGTGCCGGTCTTTCCGCCCGTGGTGTAGCCCGGGATTTGAGCTGCGGGTGCGGTGCCGCGTTTGCTGACGACATCTTTCAAGGCGCTCCGGACCTGGGCTGTCACCTCGGGTGAAACGATCTGCCGGATGGGAACGGGATCGTAGGTCACCACCGGCTTGCCGTCTTTGTCGATCACGGAATCGACGATTTGTGGCATCATCAGCTTGCCGCCGTTGGCGACGGCGCTCATGGCGGTGACCATCTGGAGGGGCGTGACGCACACCCCCTGGCCCATTGGCATCCGGGTGATGGTGAGCTTGTTCCAGCCAGCGCTTTTGGGGGAATGCACGATGCCGGGCATTTCGCCGGGCAGGTTGATCCCCGTGCGTTCGCCGAAGCCGAAGCTGCGGACGTATTCGTAGAAACGCTGTTCGCCCACTTTCATCGCCATTTTTGCCGCGCCGATGTTGCTCGATTTGACGACCGCGTCAAAGACGCTCAGGTTTGGGTGATCTCCGTGGCCGTGGTCCTTGAGGATTTTGCCCCCGTAGGACCAGTGACCGCCTTCGAGGTTGAGGATGGTTTCCAGCGTGACGGCCTTGTCATTGAGGGCGGCGGAGACCGGGACGATTTTGAAGACGGAGCCCGGTTCGACGATGTTGATAATGGCGCAGTTCTTCATCTGCTCGGGCCGGATTTGATCGGCCTTGCCCTTGCCCAGGTCGTTCGGGTCAAAGCAGGGACGGTTGGCCATGGCCAGGACGCGGCCCGTCTTCGGGTCCATCATGATGGTGCTGGCGAACTCGGGCTTATACTGGTCGAAGAGGGATTGGAGCTCTGTCTCGACGATGTTCTGCAAGCGCATGTCGATGGTGAGCCGGACGTTGTAGCCGTCCCGCGCCAGGCGTTCCTGGCCGCGGTAGGGGACGATCTCCTTGCCTGTGCGGTCGCGCTCGATGTAGCGGAAGCCGTCATGGCCGCAAAGCCAGCGGTTCATGGAAGATTCGACTCCCTGCACCCCCATTCGCTCGATTTCCCCTCCGCCTTCGGCGTCGCCCCGTTTTTGCCCCATGAATCCCAGCACGTGGCAAAGCACTTCATTGTTGGGGTAAACGCGCCGCGAGTCGGGCTCAAAGAAAATCCCCTTGACCGTTTTTTTGGTGCGCGCCTGGTACTCGGCGAAACGCTGGGTGATGGCGCCCGCCTCCGCCTCGGTGAGCCCTTTTTTGAGCACGACGTATTTGCGCGCGGTGTCGATCTTTTCCGCGAGCTTGTCTTTATCCATTTTCAGCGTTTCCGCCAGCAATCCCGCGATCTCGTCCGGCTCCACCTTGCCTGCGGCGACGACACTCCCGTCCACCACGACGGTATTCAACGGCTCGTTGGCGACGAGAAGCTCTCCATTTACATCCAGAATCGTCCCGCGCCGGGCGATGATCGGCTGCCGCTTGACATGTTTTTCCGCTGCAAGCCGCTCGAATTTCTCATGTTGATTCACCTGAAGATCCACCAGACGGTACGAAAAGCACGTAAAGCAGCCGACCAGGGCAATGCATGCTGGAATCGCTCGTTTTCTGGCGGTTTTGTTCATCGGCGGGCAACTTCGTTGGAGACGGCGCGGATTTCATCCCCTTTTCCGCCACCAGCGCGCGGGTAATCGACATGCACAATGCTCGCTGGCAGGATTTTGACCATCTTGATGGTTCCCTCGGCGCAGCGCCTCTGCAACGCGGCGCAGGTGGAGAGCTGGGCGATCCTCCCCATCAGCGCCTCATTCTTGCGGCCCAACGACCCCAACTCGCGTTCCATGGCGAGGATTTCATTGCCACGGTAGTTGAGCTGGTTTTTGTAATAGACCCACACCATGCCTCCCATCAAGGCGAGGATGGCCAGGATCAACCACGGCGAAAACGCCCCCACGGGGACGGTGTTTTCCAGACGGCGGCGACGGTTAGTGGACATAGGTTTTCTCGACTACGCGAAGTTTGGCGCTGCGGGAGCGCGGGTTCTGGGATTGCTCCTCTTCCGAGGCCACGACGGGTTTCGGCGTGAGGAGATGGAATTGAAAATCGGGGTTGCGGCGGGGCGCGGGCCATTCCGGCCGGTCAAGCCATTCCGCGCTGCCTGTTTTGAAGTATTGTTTGACGATGCGGTCTTCGAGCGAATGAAACGTGATGACGCCCAAACGCCCGCCGGGATTGAGCCGGGCGGAAAAGGCCGCCAGCGCGGTATGGAGCACGTCGAGCTCCCGGTTTACGGCGATCCGCAGCGCCTGGAAGACTTTCGTGGCGGGATGGGTGCGGCCCCGGCGGGGGTTCACCTTCTCCACGCTGCGAACCAGGTCGAACGTCGTTTCCAGCGGACGGGTCTCCCGGTCGCGGACGATCCGGTGCGCGATGCGGCGCGCGGCGGTTTCCTCGCCGTACTCGCGAAAAATGCGGATCAGTTCCGCCTCCGGCGCGGTGTTGACCAGGTCCGCCGCGCTCAACGGCGCGTCCGGGTTCATCCGCATGTCCAGCGGGCCGTTTTCCTGAAAGCTGAAGCCGCGTTCAGGGGTGTCGAGTTGCCAGGAGGAAACCCCGATGTCCAGCAATGCGCCGTCGATTCCGGCGATGCCGAGGTGGTCCAGCACGGAGCCGATTTCCTCAAAATTTGCGCGTACGCTATGAAAACGCTCGCCGTATTCCGTCAGCCGCTCACCGGCGAAGGCGAGCGCCTGCGGGTCTTGATCGAGACCGATCACCCGTGCGCCGGCTTTCAAAAAGGCCTCGCTATGGCCACCGCCCCCGAGTGTCCCGTCCACAAAAAGCTTTCCCGGCGCAGGCGCAAGCAGTTCCAGCGTCTCCGCGAGCAAGACGGGAGCGTGGTAAAACGCGGGATTACCCGGCTTTACAACGCTTTTGGACCGTGACGCAAAGGGCACGGCTCCTGCAAACTCGGCTGGTGGGGGGGTCATATGCCAAGATCGTTGATTGCACGGCGTTGATTTTCCGTTTTGGACCGTTTTGCTTCCGCCCAGCGCTCGGGTTTCCAAATCTGGAATTCCTCCTCCGCGCCGACGAAAACCACCTGTCCGCTCAGTTCCGCCGCCTCGCAGATTTCCGAGGGCAGAACCATGCGGCCTTGTTTGTCTGCGTGACAGCGGCGGGCACCCGAGGCGATGTCCCGGATCAACTCTTTGCGCTCCGCCACGGTGGGGAGCGATTGGCAATCTTTCACGCTCTGAAGGAGCCTGGAGAGTTGAACTGGCGCCATAACGATGATATGGCTTCCAGAGTTATGCACCCGCACGAACAACTCGCCCTCGTCGCCGGAACGCCAATCCGACGGGATGGTGATCCGGTTTTTCGAATCCAACCCGTACTCGTACTCTCCGTAGAAAGCGATAGAGTTGTAGGCGTCGGCTGACATAGTGAGGGATTAAACGGGAAAGTAAGGGAATTCGTGGGAAATGCAATCATGATCTGAAGGGGGTTAGGAGTGTTCGATGCTGGAAATTGATGCTTGTCCTTGAAGATCAGGGATTTAGAAATGAAAATTATTTTTCGCGTATTTTTCTATTTGCGGCGTTATCCGGCCCTTGCGGCGGGAACGCTCGGGTGCGCCGTTCTGATGACGCTCATGGTGATCGTCTTTCCGAAGGTGAGCCAACTGGCCATCGACGACGTGGCGCATGGGCGGGGGGAGCGTCTCTTGGGGCTTACGCTACTGGCGTTGGCGGCGTTTTTTTTGCAGGATCTGGCCAACGCCGTGCGCATCCGGCTTAACAACACGTTTGAACAACGTGTCATCTTTGATTTGCGGAGCGACCTCTACGCGCACATCCAGCGGTTGCCGGTTGGCTGGTTTGACAACCGGGCCACGGGCGACGTGATGACCCGGCTGCTGGAAGACGTGACCTCCGTGGAGCGCGTGCTCATCGACGGCATCGAGGGCGGGGTGGTGGCGTTGCTTCAGGTGATCCTCGTCGCCTTGATGTGCTTTTACTATAACCCGATGCTCGCGCTGCTGGCGCTCTCCCCGGTGCCGCTGCTCATCGGCGGCGCGCTCTGGTACACGCTCACCGCCCACCGGCGCTACCGCGTCCAGCGCAAGGCTTCCAGCGCCATGAACGCGCTGTTGCACGACAACCTCGCGGGCATCCGCCAGATCAAGACCTACGTGCGGGAAACCGAGGAGCACACGCGGTTTAACAACGTGAGCCAGCAGCTCATGGACGCCACGCTCATCGTCATGCGCGCGTGGTCGCTTTACAGCCCTTCCATGAGCTTCTTCGCCTCGTGCGGCATGGTGCTCGTGATCGGATTCGGCGGGAAAGCCGTGCTAAATGGCACGATGCAAATCGGCGATCTCGTCGCGTTCCTCATCCTCGCGCGCTTCCTCTACGAGCCGATCAGCCGTCTGCACCAGCTCAACCAGCTCGTTCAGGCGGGGCGCGCCGCCGGGGAACGGGTGTTCGAGATTCTCGACACGCCCGCAGAAGCCAACGCCGCCGGGCCGGAGCGCGAGACCGGGCGTTCGCAGGCCGAAGCGCGCGCCATTCGGGGCGATGTCCGGTTCCAGAACGTCTGTTTCGCCTACGCGGAGGAACTCCCCGTGCTCCACAACATCAACCTGCACGCCTGCCCCGGGCAGACCGTGGCGCTGGTGGGCGCGACGGGGGCGGGGAAATCGACGCTGGTCAACCTGCTCACGCGGTTCTACGAGTTTGACACCGGCGAAATCCTTGTGGATGGCCGCCCGATCAAGGAAATCCCCAAGGACGTGCTGCGCGAGGCGGTCGGGATGGTCACGCAGGAGAGCTTCCTTTTCAACGGGAGCATCCGGGACAATCTGCGCCTGGCCAAACCGGACGCCACGGACGAGGAGATGCTCGCCGTTGCCGAGGCCGCCAACGCGCGGGCGTTCATCGACCGGCTCCCGGAGGGGCTCGGCACGGTGGTGGGCGAGCGCGGCGTGAAGCTGAGCGTGGGCGAAAAACAGCGCGTCTCCATCGCGCGCGCGCTGCTCAAAGACCCGCCCATCCTCGTTCTCGACGAGGCCACCGCGAGCGTCGATACCGAGACCGAACGGCTCATCCAGCAGGCGCTCGACCGGTTGATGGAACACCGCACGAGCTTCGTCATCGCCCACCGACTCTCCACCGTGCGCCACGCGGACCAAATCCTGGTGCTCGACCGGGGCCGTATCGTCGAACGCGGCACGCACGCGGAACTCCAAGAGCACGGCGGCATCTACGCGCGGCTGTGCAGGAATAGTTTTCTGGGCGCGGGCGCAACGCAGTAATGCGCGGAGCGCGGCTTTTTTGGTCTTCTCCGAAGGGCTTTCCTCAAAGTCGCGTCACCGAGAGTATCGGCGGGGAGCCGAAAAGCGGATGTGTGGCCTATTTTGCAAAAATTGTCGGGAAAAATGATGGAAGCGTGATTGCGTGGGGGAGCAGGCATCCTGCCGAAGTGCCAAAACCTTATGCGTACAGAGGAGGTCTTCCCGCGCTCCCCACCGTGAAGAGCGCACCCTGTCCTTTTACCGAAATTTCCGCGGAGAGGGTATCAGGCCTCCAGCCCGAAGAGCGAGACTTTGAGCTGGGCGGCCATCTCGGTCACGCGCTCGCGCTCCAGCACAAGCGTGCGCCCGGCTTCCACGGCGATGACGCGGATTTGCGCCCCGGCGGCGGTTTCGAGCGTTGCGGGGCCGATGACCGGCACGTCAAAGCGGAAGTCCTGGTTCGGCTTGGAGACCTTCACCACCACGGAGTCGCCCTTGCCGAGCTGCCCGCCGCGTTTGATCGTGGCGTTGGTGCCGTCAAAGCCTTCCACGGCGAGCACGGTGCCTCCCTTGACCACCACGGTCTGGCCGATGTCGAGGCGGCTGATTTCCTTGGCGATGCCGAAGCCGAACCGCACGTCCCCCTCCTCGCGGCGCGAGAGGCGCGGCCCGGCAAAGACGCCCGCCCCGGCAAGGTGCTCTTCCATGAACGTCGTCGCGGGCAAGAGCGTCACGCCCGCCTTCGCCAGCTCGTCGCCGATGGCCCCGAAGATGGATTCCGCGTTGCGCTCCCGGAGTTTTGCCAGGATGAGGAAGGCCTTCAAGTCGGGCCGCAGATCGAAGAGGTTTCCCGGCGCGATCTGCCCGACCATGATGACCTGCTCCACCTTGCGGGAGGAAAACGTTTTGATGAGCCGCCCGAGCTGGCCCACGCGCATCCACTCGATCTCGTCCACGAGCCCCGCCAACGCCGGGTCCGTCTCGTTCTCAAACGCCGCCGCCACGAGGCGCGGCACTCCGGCGGCGCGCGCCGCCCGGGCCAGCGCGAAAGGATAGGTGCCGCTGCCCGCGATGATGCCAAGCGAGGCAGACGATATGGAAGAGGAGGCGGTCACAGGAAAGGGGCTGTTATTAAAATGTGATCCCAGACTATACGGCCCGCCCATTTCATGGCAAACTCCAAACCTCGACCATGAACTTCTCCTCCTTCTCCAAAATCACTATCGCGTCCGTCCTCTTCTGTGCCTGCGGAGTTCTCCAAGCCCTCGCCGCGCCGTGGAGCTTCGGCGTCATCGCGGACACCCAATGGACGTGCGCGGATGACGGCAAAAACCCGAACACCGTCGCCGCAGACATCATCCGGCAGATCAACGCGGAGTTCATCGCCAAAAAAGTGAGCCTCGTCATCGCCGTGGGGGACACGGTGAACAAGGCCAACAAGACGAGCCTGGCCACCCGCGCGCTCTATGCGCAGGATCTCTACAACGCCGGGATCGCTTTCTACCCGCTGCGCGGCAATCACGACGCCAGCATGATCGATTCCGGCCTGGAGTTCGCCCGGCTCTTCCCGCAAACCGCCAACGGCCAGAACAGCGCCACCCCGGCAGACGTTGTCGCCTCCAAGATCATCCCAGCCCCCGACCTGGCGGCCAATCCTCCGGCCGAAAAAAAAGGGGAGCCGTTCCCCCTCGGCACGCAGTTTTCCGCGCCGGAGACCAACGCCACCTTCCACAGCCTGAGCTATTCGTTTGACTTCAACAACGCGCGGTTCGTGCTGCTCGATCAGTTCGACAACTCGGGCCAGACCATGCACAGCACCATCGCCGCGCAATTGGGCTGGATCGATAGCCGCCTCTCCGACCCACGCCCGATGAATGCCATCGTGTTCGGCCACAAGAGCCTCTTTGGCAGCGCCCATAAGGACACCCTGTTTGGGAACAACACCAGCGATGATCCTTCCCAGCACCCCATGCAGGATCGCTTCCTCTCCGTGCTGGCCCGCAACGGCGTTCATTTCTACATCTGTGGCCACGACCACCACCACAAGGAATCCAGCGTCACCAGCGCGGATGGAAAAAACACGCTGCAACAGATCATCTGCGCCTCGGCCAGCAGCAAGTTTTACGCACCCAAGCCGCCTTTTGCCCCGAACGAAAAAGTAGTGGCGGTTGATCTGAACAAGATCGGCTTCTACATCTGCACCGTGGACGGCCCGCGCGTGACGATGGACTACTACGGCGTGGACATCTCAAGCGCCTTGGACAAACAAAACGGCATCGCCACCACGCCCCAGCTCACCGGCAACTGGAAGAAAATCTCGACCAGTGGCTACAGCTTGGAGGAAGCGGGAAAATGAACGCTTCTTGTTTCACAAACTCTTAAAATCTGCGGCGATCTGCGAAATCTGCGGATAAGCCCCTCCCATGATCCTCCACTGGTTCCGGCGCGATCTGCGGCTTGAGGACAATCCGGCTCTCGCCGCCGCTTGCCGGGAGAGCGGCGGGTGCGTGGCGGCGGTCTTTGTCCTGAGCGATTGGCGCGGCGCACACCCGTGGACCGGCCCCGCCCGCCAGCAAGCCCTCTGCGGCAGCCTGCGCGCGCTCGCCGGGGAACTTGAAGCGCTCGGCTCACGGCTCATCGTGAGGCGTGGGGATGCCGCGCAAGAACTGGAACGACTCCTTATCGAAACCCGCGCGGAAGCGCTCCACTTCAACCGCAGCCCGGACCCCGCGGGGCGCGCGCTGGAAACTCGCGTGGAGGCGATGGCGCGGCAACTCGGCGTGCGCACGCGGAGCTTCCACGAGGTCACTGTCCACGAGCCGCAGGCCGTTCTCACCCAGAGCGGCAAGCCGTTCCGCGTCTTCACCCCCTACGCCCGCGCGTGGCTGCAAGCGCCCTTCCCCGCGCCGGGACCGCGCCTCGGACCGCTCCACCCCAGCCC